>Ga0222637_1000948_pt1 | contig 10998 bp, 22 predicted proteins | sample AntAcemetagen143_FD_181149 | JGI IMG/M metagenome (GOLD analysis project Ga0222637, IMG submission 181149) | Saline water microbial communities from Ace Lake, Antarctica - #143 | ecosystem: Environmental > Aquatic > Non-marine Saline and Alkaline > Saline | place: Antarctica: Ace Lake...
TTAAGGAATTTGACGCCACAATAGCCGCCCTGAAAGCTGAAAGGAAAGAGCAATGAGAGATCACGTTGAGCAAATGAAGGATATCGTAAGAGGCGGGACAGGCGAGGCTCGTGTCACCCGCGAAGATATCGCCGCCGTCAAGTGGGCAATCAAGATCATCGAGGCCAAGAAGTTAGACCCGTTTGGCGGCAAAGATGTTGGCGGGGCAAGCGGGATATGAGCAATAATTCTGATTTTCCGCTTGCCTTCCCCCGCTCCCAGTGCTACAGTATAAGTGCAATCGCGGAGTATGACAATGACATCACAATACACAAAACAAAGCAATGCAGTTCAAGGGCGTCATACCCCGCGATTCCTGCGTTGCTTTTTTAATGGGCTGACGTGGCCTGCAAAGGTAACGCGTGAACTGGAGTCGCCGCTAACAGTGAAAGAGCTGCGGGCCGTCGGAGTACTCCCCACGTCAAGCCCACCTTTTGCATTCACGAAGTATGCCGGTTCGCTACCGGATGAACTGAGGAGATGCGGGGTAGCCTCAGAGAGATTGACAAAATGCCCGCCCAATACAAACGCTGGCAGTGGCCTTCACCTTCACAGGCGAGGCGGCACGATGCCCTGGGCCGCGCCAGCATTCCTATCCGACAGCAGCCGTGGCGGAATTGAGACGCTAGCTGGGTTGCCGCGAGGAAACGAGCGCCCTGAGCTAAGACTAGAGGATGCCCCGTATGGGTACTCAGGCGTATTTGGCAAATCTGAACAAGGTTTCCATGCAGGTATCGAATCCTGCCGGTTGCTGTCGGAACCTTTTATCAACACAGGCCCGTACTCACGGCGCGAAGGGAAAGAGATATGAGATCAACACTTCTCGACAGCAAGCCGATGGACGAGGTAGCGATTGACAGACTTCGCTGTTTCGAGCCTGAAGCCCTTGAGATGCACCCGGACGGCTATTATGTCGCATACAGCGGCGGGAAGGACTCTGATGTTATCCTGGACCTTGTGCGGCGTTCTGGCGTCAAGTACACCGCTCACCACAATCTGACTACCTGCGACCCACCAGAAGTAATCTACCACATCCGAACGCAACCGGACGTTGAGATATGCAAACCAGAAATCACTATGTGGGCGTTGATACGCAAGAACGGCATGGGGCCGCTCAGGACAAGACGGTTCTGTTGCCGAGTTCTAAAAGAGAGGGGCGGTTCAGGGCGAATCGTGGTTACTGGTGTCCGGTGGGGTGAATCCGCCAGGCGGTCCAAGCGACAGATGGTAGAGGCTTGCTACCAAGATAAGAGCAGGAAATTCCTTCACGTCATCATAGATTGGCCTACAAATGCTGTTTGGGAATATATACGCACTAAGAAAGTGCCGCACTGCAAACTCTACGACCCACCGTACAACCAGAAGCGTGTTGGGTGTGTCCTGTGTCCTATGACGCGGGATATTGCTAGGCAAATGGCGTTATGGCCGAAGCTCTGCAAGGCGTGGGAGCGGGCTATTAAGGCGACATATGACCCGAACAAGGTGGAGTTCAGCACCGCTCAAGAATACTGGGAATGGTGGCTGGACAGGGACGCGCCTAGCAGGAAGGGCGATGATGATCCAGTATTATTTGAAGATAACCCGGAATTAGCTTGACTCCTCTCAATCCCATGCTTATAGTACAAGTGAAGGACAGGCCAGATGAACACTGAAAGTAAATTTCCCGCACCGAGCACCGAGACTGACATTGGCCTGTCCTTGTCTCCTCGGTGCGTTTTTTATGTCAACTCAGGGAGAAGATAATGAACATCGCAGTCCCGACTGGTCATATCGGAATCATCGAAGGCGATCATGGGCTACTTGAGTTCGTAAGCCTTGGTGATTATGGCAAGGATGTAAACCTGAAAGCCGACTTCATGGGGCTGGACAGGGTGCCAATGCAAGTCAGGCACACTGATCTAATGCCTTTGTCTGAGAAGTGGGTTATCACCGTCAGCACCCAATACGGCTGTTCGATGGGCTGCACCTTCTGTGACGTGCCAAGCGTAGGACCGGGCAAGAACGCATCAGCGAGAGATATTATCCGTCAGGTGTTGGCGGCTATGGCCTTGCATCCAAACCAACGCTCAGTAGGCAGGTTGAATCTTCATCTTGCGCGCATGGGGGAACCTACATGGAACATGAGGAACATCTTTAAGGCCGTACGCGCGATCAAAACCATGTTCGATGCGATGCGTTGGGGGTTCCATCCGGTTCTGTCCACAATGTGTCCTGATGGCATGTCTGGGATATGGGCCTCGAACGTAAAGAAATGGTGTGAGCGATACAAGCTGTCAGAAGACGTAGACGCGGGCCTACAGCTATCCATAAACAGCACTGACGACGCCGAGAGGGACGCAATGTTCTCCGGTAACGCAATGGGGCTGTCGTGGATAGGTAAGCTCTTAGAGAACCTGCCACCACCAATGGACGGTTGCAGGAAGTACACGCTCAACTTCGCGGTTTCTGATTGGGAGATAGACCCTGCAAAGCTACTCGCCCTCTTCGATCCTGAGAAGTGGCTGATAAAGCTGACGCCGATGCACCAGACGGCAGCGGCAGACGATAGCGGGTTATTGACGCACGGCGATTCCACATCTTACGCTCCATATGATCGCCATGAGCAAGCTCTGAAAGCCGCTGGTTACGACGTTATTGTGTTCATCGCATCGGAAGAGGAAGATTCCAGCCGGATCACTTGCGGCAACGCGATTTTGGCTGACAAGACGATCCAGGGCGCATTTGTCCATAATAAACATCGAGGATATCAGGGCACTTCTAATGACTAAACGAAACAAATCCGAGAAAAACCTTGACTCTGAGAGATAACATGCTACTATTAGAAGTGAAAGAGAGTCTTCTTGCGAATGACTAGACAACTAAAATCCGAACTGACTCCGACGTTGATGGCCCCGCAAGAGCCTCTCTTTCCGTCGGAGTTTTTATATAGCCAATCCAAGCTCAAGGGCGTTTTGAAATCGTTTTCGCCCAGTCATAAGACCGAAATTCAAACGATTGGCGTTCCTTTCCCGAAAGTGTCCCCCGCGTCAAGTTGGGCTGAACGTTCGGGTAGCGTGAGAGTATCGGCCAGCAGTACCGAGCCCCGATATATCTGCGTGCAGGCTGACTACCTGCGGTTCGGCCCGCCACGCCTAAAAAGTAATCTGTCCAAAGCGTAGAGAGATAAAAGCCTCGGGCCTTCAGGTTGCTAAGAGCGGGAGTTGAGTTTGGCGTAAGGCGTAAGATTGCTGACAACGGTAATCTACGCTAAGGTCCAGTTTCTAGAGAACAGGCTAACCATGAGCAAGAAATCAAACAAAACCAGCCTGACAATCGGCGACGGTCACAAGGGCATGGAAGTTCAAATACAGAACCAATGCCGACTCGTGATTGCGATATACAACAAGCACCTGCTCGACAGCGGGTTTGATTCAGCGACGATCCTGCTGGACGTGAACGATATCAAGCAGCTACGCAACAAATGCAACGCGGCCTTGGACTCATGCGAGCCGCTGTCCAGCCCTAACCGTTCAACATAAGGAAAGAGAAAATGGCAAGCAAACGATTTCAACCTACGGACGGCGTGGGCGCCGCAAGGAACGTTCAGCTTAATATCCGAGTGCCGGAAAGCGAGAACGAATTGGTTCGCACATGCGCAGAAAAACACGGCTTAAAGCCCTCATCGCTTGTGCGACAGATGATCCAGCACTGCCTACGCGAATTAGAGCAGGAGTAGGCTGTCCACCCTAACCGTTCAACATAAGGAAAGAGAACATGGCAAAGAATCGCAACCATTGGTGGCTGGTAGTGCGAAAAATGGGCGATGGTGGATTCTGTAGCGCATGGCTAACCCGTGCGAAGGCGAGAATCCACTGCAAACGCATCACGCCGCCATGGCAGTACAAGGTAATCAAGGTTGTCCGAGAGAACAGGAGATAGAGAAATGGTTATATGGGAAATTGAGTGCAGCGATATAGGGCATTCTCAGCTTGTGTCCGCGAAAGACGATCAAGAGATGGTGACTGTGCTGGTATCGCGGGGATTCAACAGGATACTAACCGGCGACCTACCGTACCAAGACGAGCCGCTGGCGCTCACAGATGGCAGGGGGAGAGAGTGGTCTGCAATGCGATCAACCCCGCCCATCGCCAGTACGTTGCCTGTGGATTTGGTATACATGATGTCAAAACTGGACGAGTAGCCCCCAACCCCAGGAAGGTGAGAAGAACCATGAAAGATACAGGCGAATTGTGGCAGTGTGACGAATGTGGCGTGGCGCGTCCGATCCTTGATGACGACTGGATATGCGATTGCCCGCCCGAAAAAGTCGAAGAAGCGTTCAATTGGCGGCGGATAGCCTTCCAGACGATACCCGAGGGCTTCTCAGACGCCCCCAGTTCGCCTGAACCCGAGAAAACGCCCTGAGACACGGCGATAAAAGATAGGTGCTAACGATGGATGATAAACGATGGGCAGAAATTGAAGCTGGCATGGACGAAAAGAACTTCGCGTCAAGCCCCCTCTTGGGAACTACGATCGCGCATGATGCGGTGTGGGAGATCTTCGAGTACGCCAAAGAACTGCGGGCGGACAACAAGCGGCTGCTCGGAGTCATTCAGGATCTCGGGCAATATGGCGACATGCTCAAGCCCGGTCCCGGCAAGGCTGATTTTCGATCTAAAGTTTTGCGAGAAATATCTCAAGAATAATTACACTGGACAGTTGGTATGGACGAATACTAACACTGTGGCGCAAGAAAATAAAAACACCCCGGCGAATAATCGAGTGCCCGTGACAAGTCCGCTCATACCCGTGAGTAAGTCTTGCGTCACAGCGGGCATTCGATTGTGCGCCGGGAATGGAGAAGCGAAATGATATTGACACCGAAAAACGCGCGGGACGGAATTACAATACGCAAAGTTGGCGACATCTCTCAGCCCCGAAAGCTGCATTGGTCCCAAGAGTTAGAGGCCTGGTACTATTGCGGATGGGATGGAGTCAAAAAGGTTCTGCCTGATTCCTGGATGCGTGACTGGGAGATCGTCGAACAGCCCGCCGTGAATGGCAAGGAAAATCTAGCGGCAGAATGCCACACATGCCTTCACGAAGGCTTGATGATAACCGCAGAGCCTTGCAAGCAGTGTTGCAGGAACGCGGCTCAGCAAAATTTCACTAAGTGGGAGCCCCAGCATCCCAGCGGAAGCCTTGCGGTGGAAGCCGCCCTACCGACGATCATCGAAGATTTCAGGGTGCTGGTAGACACCGCATACGAGCAAGCCGCTGTTTTGATTCAGAGTGGTAATTTAAGCATCGTTGCGATGGCGATGGCTCAGAAAATCCTGAACACGATTGGCGACATGCAGGAAATTCTCGGCGACAGCGGGGAGGCGAATCATGGCGAGTGAATATACACCTGGACCGTGGCGAGTAAAGTATTTCTCTGGCGATCACGGGCGAGCAACCGTGGAACAGGACCGGGGCGAAGAGAACACGGGCAGGTATGTTCCTGTGGCTGGCGTGTGCCAGATTTACGGCCACGCCCGCTACGGAGAGATGGCAGATACCGCAGTAGCCAATGCCCACCTGATAGCCGCCAGCCCGGATATGCACGACGCGCTGACAGATATTATCAGGGAAGCATATACGGAAGTTCCAACAATCGGATGGACCGAACTTATGCAGCAGGCTCTTGAAAAGGGGCGTGCAGCACTTCGGAAGGCCAGAGGAGAAACTGATGGCGGATAACAAGATAGAGCCGTGCCCCGGTTGCGGTGGGGAAATGAGAGCCACCTATTTTGGGGTTGCTCACACCGACTTATCATGCACAAAATGCCACTATCGAGCAGGGCAATCCAAATGGCGTGACAAGCTGATCGCCGCGCACAACCGTGTCAGCTGCAACAACGCGATAGTAGACGAACTGGGGAAAGCGTTGGTCCCGTTCGCAAACTTTGCCTGCGAGCCACCATGCGGCTGTCATAACTGCGAGGCCCGTGCCGCTATCGCCAAATGGAAGGGAGAGCAAGATGTTTGAATGTGATGCGTGCGGAGAACGATTCGAGACACCCGCTGTCAAGTGTGTCAAGGGTAGGCGTGGTGGGCACCCGGACATGGACGAGGAAAACGACTATCTCGACAAATGCCCAGAGTGCGGACAGTGCGAGAGAATGCACGAAGTGGAGCAAGGCAATGAGTGACATAAAATCTAAACCCGACGAGAACGGCGTGCGGTGGTGTGACAAAGGGTGCAAATTTTGCGAATTACCGGAAGGCCAATTGTATTGCACAATAACACCGATCGGCATGTTGAAGAAAAAGGGCGATATCTGCTTGCCAGCGATGGTGCAGATAGTGAAGGCGGCGACACAGATTGCTGTCGAGAACATACCAATCGATAGGAAGGGTAAATACCGTGTAGTCAGCATCGAGGCTATCGAGGCGTTGGTGGAGGCACTATCCTATGAGTAACAAATGCCTGAAAGTAATAGCAATTATCTGGTCGCTGGCAGCTATAGCGGCGATAACGTTCCTACCTGGACGCCCTTCGCCTGGGCTTAATCCGGTTGCGGAATTAACCCACCGCGCCGGAGCGGGTGAGGCGGTCCCTGAGCAGGGGCCGTCCAGCCCGCCTATGTCTGGGCGTTGGGTAGACGTCACCATGAACGTAAGTGCCTACTGTAGTTGTGCTAAGTGCTGCGGTACTTGCTCGCCGGGGATAACCGCTTCGGGTGCGACAGTTGACGCTGTGAGCCATTTGGTAGCCGCACCACCAGAATACCCCTTTGGAACCGTGATGATCGTCCCTGGCTATGGTTCTGGCCCCGTATGCGTGCTTGACAGGGGTGGCGCGATCAAGGGGAACAAGCTGGACGTATACTTTCCGACACACCAAGCGGCTCTGAACTGGGGCCGCAGAGAACTAACCGTCAAGATATGGGAACAGACTGATGGACGATAAAGCGAAAATTGTGATAGATGGCAAGTGGTACGAGATCGGTGAACTAGAACATCCCGTTAAAGGTCAGTTGTATTTGGCTGATGAGGGTTCTACGACAGTCACATACGCCACTGTGCAGCGTTCCTTTGATCCTCGCCACCCCCTCACCCCCTGCGAAGCCCCGCTCGCCTTTGTGCTGGGGGAGAATGTGATAGCGACCGTGGATGAAGAAACGCAGCCACGGATAACAGGGGAATTCCGGCCTACTGATGGCGTTGAGCGGCATTGGCTTTTTGGCAAGGAATACACCAAATGTTCCGAAGGTGACCCCTGCATCATATTGTCGCCCCCTCCACCCGAGCCGCGTACAGCCGAAGAACTGCTGGTGGATATCGAGATACGAATACTCGGATTTGTTGGCGAGGACGGCGGCTACGACAAATTGCGGCAGATACAGAAGGACATCGAAGCTCACAGGGCGAACCTTGCACAAACCAAGCCCGATTCAGCGTAGAATCGGCAGGGATGCGGTTTTTACGTAGTGGTTTGGGCTGCATCCCCTTATTTTACAATTGAATATAAGCCCTTGGCATGTGACCAAGGCCGGGTTGCACCAAACTCTGATTTTCTCATTCAAGAGCTTCCACGCAACCCGATTAACACGAGCGGTGGCGGCGGGGTAGTTCTCCTCCTTTCCTGCCCCGTCGCCACTTTAGGAGAAGAAAATGACTGAAACATCAATCGTGAAAGCCTCAGACTATGATCTCGACGAAGTGAAGGCAGGGGAAATCGAAGTTTCCTTTGCCCCGATGCTCACCGAACGCAAGGTACTGGCCAAGGAATTCGAGGCTATCGTCTTGCTGGACATTGACGAGGACGTTTGCAAGCGGGCTGGAAGGCTGCGTAAGGATCTGGTGAAGGTCCGCACGGGCATTGCCAGCACCCATAAGGACCAGAAGCACCTAGCCCTGATGTACGGTCGATTTGTTGACGCCCTGAAAAACGCTCTGACGGGGCCGGTGTCCCAGATGGAAGATAAGCTGCGGGAGATCGAAGAACACTACGAACGTTTCGAAGCAAAACGGATCTTGATAATCCGATCAGCCCGCGTTGAAGAACTCAGCAAGATTGGAGTTGAGGATATTCAGCTTCCCGCCTGCCTCGGCGAGATGGAAGATGATGTATATGCGAACTATCTCGCTGGCGTCCGCGCGGCATATCAGCAGCGTAAAGAAGCGGAAGCCAAGGCCGAGAAAGAACGCATCGCTAAAGAAAAGGCCGAGGCCGCAGAACGCGAGCGTATCCGGCTTGAGAACGAAAAGCTCAAAGCCGAAGCCGAAACCGCACGCAAAGCCGCAGAAGTTGCCGAGAAGAAGCGTAAGGCGGAAGACGCCAAGCGAGCGAAGGCCGAAAAGGCGCGTGCTGACAAGGAAGCCGAGGCACGCAAGAAGATCGAAGACGCCGCACGCAAGGCAAGCGAAGCGGCAGAAGCCAAGCTGGAATCCGAGCGCATCGCAGCGACAGCCAAACTCGTAGCGGAGAGAACAGAGCGTGAACGCTTGGAGAGTGCAGAGAAAATCCGCGTAGATATGGAACGCAAGGCGAAAGAAGAGACAGAGGCCCGCGAGAAAGACAAGGAGCATCGCAGTGCTGTCGACGTGGCGATTATCGAAACGATGATGGCTGTCGGCGGTAGCGGCGTGTCCCAAGGGGCTTGCGTTCTGATCTTACAGGCGATGGCCAAGAACAAGATCCCCAACGTGTCCGTCAATTACTAGGAATCAAGAACATGGCGAAGAAGAAAACAACCAAGCCTGAAATCAAGCCCGAGAGCGAATTCAACCCCGAGAAGCCCGAAATAGGCTTCTACAACCTGCCTGAGAGCGTCTACCGGCCCGCGCCGGGCTGCAACTGGTCTTCGATCAAGCGAATCCAGAAGACGCCCAAGACTTACCGGTGGTTCGCCGACAACCCTTCTGGCGATTCGCCCGCCCGCAAACTGGGCCGTCTGTTTCATACGGAAGTGCTGGAACCCGATTTGGTACATGAGCAATATGCTGTGCGGCCTCATATCTACGAAGCCAAGGGCAAGAAGAAAGATGACCCGATGCAGGAGAAGCCGTGGAACATGAACGCGACATTCTGCAAAGAGTGGGTGGCCGAGATGGAAGAAAAAGGGTTTGAGATAATCAAGCCTGCCGACGCGGAACTCGTCAATGGAATGCGGGAAGCACTTTGGGAACTAGCGGACGCCCGGGCCATCATGGAAGACGCGGACGGCTACGAAATCAGCGTGTTCTGGGTTGACGAGGAAACCGGGCTTCTGTGCAAGTGCAAGCTGGACATCCTCAAAAACGGGCAGATAGGCGATCTCAAAAAGACTGCTGCTGGCGACAGCCCGAGCGGTTCGTGGGATAAGTGGTGCAGCACCGTCCGAAACTACAAGTACCACGGGCAGGCGGCGTTCTACCGCAACGGCGTGAACGCGGTATACAAGCACCTTGGCCTAGACCTGCCCGAAATACCGATGTTCCAGTGGCTTGTCGTGGAGGACGCCAGACCCTACGATACCGCCATCTACAGCATCTACGACACGCCCGAGGCCAACAGCTACCAGTTCTTCGTATGGGGGCGCGACCTGTGCCGGTTCCTGCTGTCTCAGGTCCAACTGTGGCAGAAACACAAAAGCTGGCCTTCATACAATGTCGGCCCGAGCGGAATGACGGAAGATCACGAGCTCGAAGTCCCGGATTGGCTTAGCCTGGAGATAAGATAATGACCGGCAAAGAATTCTTGCAAAAGATGTCCGAGAATGAGGGCGGCGAATGCGGACACAAGGAGGCCGACGGTCTTCTATGCGAAGCCCTGCGATTCTTCTCTCAGTTTTCGTCTGCGTCGGATGAATGGGAGCAGGGCATTGTGGCATACGAGAAGTTGAGTAAATGGTACGCATAAAGGAATAAGATAATGACTGAAAACGCAATAGTAGCACTGCAAATGAACTGCCCGCTGGCAGCAACCGTCCACCTGAAGAACATGTCCGAGAACGATCTGATGGTGATTGGCAAGGCGTTCCCCGGGGACGATCTGAGTGGCGAACAACGTCTGTACAAGGCTCAAACGATGGTGGCGCAATTCGCCCTGTATATCGAGAACTCCGACAAGGCCAGGGACAAACTGCTGGCATGTGTCACGCAATCCATCGCGGAGAGCATGTTGACTCTCGCATCTCTGGACTTGCCGCTGACGAAATCGCTTGGGTACGCGGCATTGGTCCCCTACGGTGGTGTCTGCACGGTTTCGCTGATGTACCAAGGACTCGGGGAACTGATGATGCGGACGGGCACGATAGGCTCGATACAGACGGGCGTTGTCTTTGAAGGCGACGAGTTTTCCTACGAACTCGGCTCAGATCCGTGGCTGAAGTACACACGCGGGGAAGGGGATGCGTCAGACGATAAGCTGACCCATGCGTGGTGCATCGCCCATAATAACCAAGGCCCGAAGACAATCGAAGTGATGGAGCGGAGCGAACTGAACAAGGTTCGAGCGGCGTCCAAGATGCCGCAGGGGCCGGCGTGGAAGGGTTGGTTCTCCCAGATGTGCCGCAAAGCACCGATGCGCCGGATGGCAAAGTACATGCAGACAGCCGTTGGCGGAATGGCCCAGACGACTCTCGCCCGCGGGCTGGACCTTGAGAACTCGCAGTACGATATTGGGCGCATGGACCACTACAAGGGCGTCAGGCAGGCCCACAGCGACGATCTGAAGGCCAGGGCGCACGCTTCTCTTGGCGAAACCAAGGCACTTCCCGCACCGCCCGCGACAGCCGAGGACGGCGAAGTGATCCCGGATAATTTCTGATAGCCGAACTGGAGAACAAATGCTGAAACACGGGATTTTAATGACGCCGGACCTTGCCGAGAAGGCGCACAGGGGCGACAAGACGGTTACGCGGCGATTGCTTAAGCCTCAACCGCCGGAATGGTGGGATACTTGCCACTGGGAAGAACCGCCCTCCTACAAGCCCCGCCTCTGCCCCG
>Ga0222637_1000949_pt1 | contig 10997 bp, 9 predicted proteins | sample AntAcemetagen143_FD_181149 | JGI IMG/M metagenome (GOLD analysis project Ga0222637, IMG submission 181149) | Saline water microbial communities from Ace Lake, Antarctica - #143 | ecosystem: Environmental > Aquatic > Non-marine Saline and Alkaline > Saline | place: Antarctica: Ace Lake | collected...
AGGAACTAACAAAGGAGAGCGTTGTATGCTTCGCAGTTTTGGAGGAGCTATTCAATCTTTATTATTTGAACCTATGTCAGATGATATGGCACAAAGATTAGATATGGAAATAAAAGATGCAATAAATACTTGGGATGATAGACCTGAGATACTTTCATTAGTAGCAGTTCCTGATTATGATAATGGTGTATATGCATTATCAATAATATTTAGAATCTCTGGGGTTGGTGATTTTCAATACAGTAGGCAGATAGTTCCAGAGAGTTAGTGATTAGAATCGGTTTTAAAGCGTCAAATCAGTCACTCTGTATACTTTAATAAGAAATAGGTAGGTTGGGCTTAACTTAATGATTTAGGAGAAGATATGGGTAGTAGTAATATTTTGAATTACACAAATTATGATTTTGATTCTATGGTAGTTCAACTACAGAATATAATAGCAACAAAAGATACTTGGACTGATTTATATGAATCTGGTACTGGTAAAACATTATTAGAGATGTTTGCGTATGCTATGGAAATGAATCAATATTATTTAGAAAGAAGAGCTGAGGAAAATTATCTACCAACAGCTAAAGTAAGAAGTAGTGTAGAGAATTTAGTTTCTTTACTTAACTATAATGCTACAAGAACAATATCTTCTACTGGAACAGTAACATTTACAATAGCTTCTGCTCACACTCTAGATATTCCAATACCTGCTTATACTAGAATTAAGGGTGCAGATTACGAATATATTACAACAAGTGACGTAACATTAAAAGCTGGAGATACATCAATAGATGCAGGAATAGTTCAAGGAAAAAGAATAGTAGAAACTTGGGTATCTCCTGGAACAATAGACGCAGTATATAAGATAACAAGTTTAAAGGTAGAGAATACAAGTTTAGCAGTATCAGTTGATAGTGTTGCTTGGACTAAAGTGAGTTCATTTGTAAATTATGGAGCGTCAGACACTGTATATACTGAGAACTTTCTATTTGATGGTGGTATAAGAATTACTTTTGGAGATAGTAAGTTTGGAAAAGTCCCAGAAGTAGGAAAAACAATTACATTTAGTTATATAGAATCTGATGGAGAGAATGGAAATGTAACAGCTTCTGCAGTAATAACTGAAATAATATCCAGCCTAGTGGATGCAGATGGGGATGCAGTAACATTAACTGTAACAAATGCTTCTAGTGTATTAGGTGGAGAAAATGAAGAGAGTATAGATGATATAAAATATAATGCTCCTAGAGTATTTGCAACAGGAGATAGAGCGGTAACAAAAGCAGATTACAAAGCCTTATTGTTATTAAGGTCAAAAGTAGAAAGTGCAATAGTGTGGGGAGAACAAGAAGAAGATTCTCCTAACCAAGATATGTATAATGTAGTAAAAATATGTATGATTTTACAAGAATGGGAAATTCCAGATACTGAATATGAATCTGATACTACTATTTATCTTGCTGATTATAAAACAGTTACAGTTAGATTATCTTATGTAGATCCTACAATAGTTAATATAGTTCCTGTAGTTACAATTTATGCAGAAAGAAGTGCAGTATTAAATACAGTAACAGCCTTAGTAAATACACAGTTAGCTACTACTTTTGCTTTAGGAAGAGATACATTAGGAACAGATATAAGACATTCTGATGTAGTAAAAAGTATAGATAGTTTAGCTGGAGTTAGCTATCATTATATAGTATTTGATATAAGAAAAGATTTAACATTACAAAGTGGTTCATATATAGCTACTTTAGATCTAACTACTGTAAAAGTAAGTACAGTAAGAATATATGATAGTAATGATACATTGATGGCAAGTGATGATGGTCTTGGAAATTTAATAGATTCTGGAGGAAGTGGAAGTGGTCAAGTTGTAGGTAGTGTAAATTACTCTACAGGAGCTCTTACTTTTAGTGGAACTGTAGTTAGTGGAGTTACTTCAGGAGCAGTTTACTATTGTAGATATCAACAAGACGAGAATGGTGATTTAGTAACAGATAAAAATGAGGCATTAAAATTATATGAGACAGAAGTATCAACAAGTTATATCAGTTTATAAGGGGTAAAATATGAGAAAGCATGATTGGTTTAAAGCTATTTGGACTCTTGAAGCTAAGGATAAAAATGGTAAGGTTTTATGGACAGAAGAAGGAAGAAATCATTTAGCAGATGAAGGAGAGTATAGTTTTTTACAAACATATTTTCAAGGAGTAGACATACCAAGTACATTCTATTTAAGATTATGTGAAGGAAATCTAACAGAATCAAGTACTTTAGCAACAGTATCAGGAGAGCCTTCAGGAAATGGATATGAATCAAAATCATTAAGTGTAGGAATAACAGACTTCCCAACACTAGCACAAGTGAGTGGAGATTGGACAATATCATCTAAACAAGTTGTTTATACAGCTTCTGGAGGAAGTATTGGTCCATTCGATACAGCTTATTTAGCTACTACCTCAGATGATACAGGTAAGTTAGTTTGCTATTTTTCATTAGCAAGAGAAAGAACACTATCAGATGGAGCTACATTTACATTATCAACTAAAATAACAATGCAATAGGAGATATAAACAATGCCTGTTGGAACAGCAATAACAAATGTAACTGAACTTCAAGCAATGGAGAATGACCTTGCTGGTAGTTATTATCTAGCAAATGATATAGACGCTTCTGCTACAACTGGTTGGAATGCTGGTGCTGGATTTATACCCATTGGAAATCGTATCAATAAATTTTCAGGAATTTTTGACGGAGACGAGCATACAATAACGAGTTTGTTTATAGATAGTAGTAGTGGTGATAGAGTAGGTTTGTTTGGTTATATTGGTGTTGCTGCTGAAGTTAAAAATATTGGCTTAATAAATGCTGATATAACATCTAGTAATGAGGATGGGGGTATATTAGCTGGGCGCTCAGATGGTACAATAACAAACGCCTATACTACTGGTTTTATAACTGCAGTTGGGCAGGCTGGGGGATTATTAGGGTATAATGCTGGTATAATAACAGATGGCTTTTCCACAGGAGCTGTAATTGGTACAGGTACCGCAGGAGGAGCATTTGGAGTTAATGTAGGAATAGCAACAAATATTTATTCTATAGGAACTACGGGTGCTTCCGTTACTGGAGGCTTAGCTGCACAAGGTGGTGGCACATATAATGACTGCTTCTGGGATACAGAAACATCAGGAAGCGCCACAAGTGATGGTGGCACAGGAAAAACCACAGCGCAGATGTATCAAGAAGCGACTTTTACTAATTGGGATTTCACTACAATATGGTCAATAGATGAAGGAGTTAGTTATCCTACTTTTCTTGGTGATGTACCTCCAACACCAATAGTAGTAACAGACTCAGGTGCAGGAAGTGATGATATATCAGTCAATATTGTAGTAGAAATAAAAGATACAGGTTCAGGAAATGATCGTTTAGTTACAGATAAGCCAATAGGATTTCACTATAATGAATGGCAGTATAATAAAATACCTTATAATGGTTATTCTCCAATAATAGAAGAGGTTGGTATTACAGTAGTAAGTTCTATGAGTTCAGCAGTAGAAAGAGCAGATTACATAGACATAGCTACCCAAACTTTTTATGCTACAGCTTCTAAGTATTTAGGTTATATTTCTTTTGTCGATTTAAAATTGCTATTACCTAGAAAGTTTGTAGAGGGAGATGAAAATCAAAGAATAGTAGATTACATAGATACTTGTAGTGAATTATATAATGAGATATATTCAAAGATAGATGATTTTGGATTATTATCTAATATTGATAGTGCTCCAGTAGAATATGTAAGATATTTATCAGAATTTATAGGATTTGAAGGATTAAACTTTCCAAGAGATAATGATGAGGAATTAAGAAAACAATTAAAATGGGCAATAGATTGGTATAAAGAAAAAGGATTATATAAATCTATAAACATAGCATTATACTTAGCAGGAATGTCAGGAACAGTATATGATATGTGGACAAATAATTACAGTACATTTAAGTTAGTAGCTCCAGAAGTTACATCTTATAAGAGTGGCTATTATAAATCTCCTCATCTAACTATTGATGTAAACTTAAATAAGTATAAAGTAGGTAGTGATTATCACCTAATGGAATCTGAAAGATTAAGTGATTTAACAGATATATTAGAGCAAGATAGACCAGCTAATAATGTATTTCATATTTCTTTAATATTAGAAGCTATGACTTATGGAGACCATGTTGTATATACAATTACAGATTCTGGAGTAGCAACTGTAATAGCAGATGATTGGACATTTACTTCAGAGACATCAGATGAGGGAGAGTACAATGTAAATCCATATAATAACATAGAGTATGGTGGATATAATATAGCAGGTTATTCTGATATAAATAAATGGAAGTTAGGAACTGGTCATGTTGGTATACCACCAAGTCAATCTTGGGATGATTTAGAAACAGAGGTATTAAATGGAACAATCACAACTTCTAACATATCAGATCAAGGAACTTATTATCTATACAGCTTTGAGATAGCTAGTGCAATAGCTCAAAATAACATTACAGAGTTAGGCTTATTTAATGGAACAACTCCAATGTTATTTGCTACATTACCTTATTTAGATAAAATAGATGGGACAGTATTAAAGATAAAAGTAAAGGTATACAAGTAATGAATAGACTTGATTTCTATAAAACAGTAGCAATAGATAATGTAGATGAGTGTGATTTTTTAAATAATAATTTAAGTAAATTTGTAATGAAAAGACAACCAAGTTATTATACAGTAATTCAATCAGACTTAAGATGTCCAGATGTAATATCTTGGAAGATGTATGGAACAGAGTATTTTTGGTGGTTACTATGTTTAATAAATGATGTACTAAGTCCTTTAGTAGATATAAAAGCAGGTATGACGCTTGAAGTTCCCAATATTACCGACATCCATGACTTTTATCACATGTACTCACAAGCATAATCAAATTAATAAGGAGAAATAAATATGACTGTTCCAGCAATAAATTATCCAGGAGCTCTAGATTTGGATAGTACATTATTCCTAGCAGCTAACAATATTGGATCTACATTATCCGCAGATATTACAGCTGTACAGACTACAATAGGATTAGTAGATGCAAGTATATTTCCAGCTAGTGGTTTTATAAGTATAAAAGACGTAGAAATAGTTCATTATACAAGTATAGCAACAAACACTCTACAAGGTTGTACAAGAGGAGCAGATGGAACATCAGCAGCTTCTGCTAGTGCAGCAGATGCAGTAGACTTAAATATAACAGCTATTATGCATAATAGATTAAAAGACGTTATTAAGGCAATAGAAGCAGAATTAGGAACAGACCCAGCAGGTAGTGAAGCTACGGTAAAAGCAAGATTAGCAGCAATAGAAGCAGAAGTTGCAACAAGTTATGTAAGAGGAGCAATAGTATTACCTTTCTACTTAACTACTACAGGATCTAGTGTATCAATTATAGCTCATATACCTCATACAATAGCAGCAGGAAAAATAGTAATAGAAAGTGTAGATTTAGTTTTAGATACGTCTATTGGAGTAGGAAAAACAATAACAGTAGATGTAAATAAAGCAGGAGTAACAATATTTACTACTCAAGGACTTAGACCATCTATTACAGGAGCTACCTATCAATCATTAGGAAATGTTCCAGATATAGTTACAGTTACTGCTGACAGTGATTTTACAGCTGATGTGGATATTTTAACTTCTGCATTCAGTGCTACTCAAGGTGTAATTACAATAAATGTTAAACAATATTTAACATAAGGAGTAGATAATGAGTAATGACGGTTCAGTAACAATATCAACTAGTAAAAATATAAATACAGATATATTAGCAGTTGGAAGAAGCCATGCAGATGGGATTACTTATAATGTAACTGCAATTACAGAGGTTGGAGGAGTAACAGTAATAACTACAAGTGGTAGTCCAGATGGTATAGTAGCTGGTGATGAATTTCTAGTTATCTGTACACAAGGAAGAACTGGAAATGTTACAAATGTAGGTAATTATGAGCTATTAACAGTTGATAGTGTTCTAAGTAATGTAATTACGTGTACAGCTTTGAAGACTAAATACTATGGTACAGGTGTATCTGATGATAGTGCTATTGGTGTAAGTCAAAATTTAGGTACTGGTTCTGGTGCTAGTGGCTATCCAGCTTATGGCGATGCGGACGCTGCTAATGATAATAGAGTAGTTATTCAAAGAGTACCAAATTATACTGTTTTAACTATAGAAGCTGCAGGCACATTAACTTGTGCTACTAGAACAGGAGAATTTTATGTGTGTGAGGGTACTACTTCAAAAGCATGTAGAAAAAAGACTTTACCATTAAATGGTGGTATAGTTGCATTTAAAGCTAGAAAACTAGTATTAGATGGTAATATTGATGTTTCAGGAAAAGGTTTTCAAGGAGCATCAGCTAGGTCTTCTCATGGTACAGATTCAAAGGGTTCAGGATTTACAGGAGAATCTATAGACGCTGTTATTTGGAGTACCGAAAGTTGGACAGTACCTAATGCTGCTCATGAAGGAGCTGGTGGTGGTGGTGTTTATACAGATCCAAGTGGTGGTTCTGCAGGATATGGAACTGTTGGTGGAAGTAAATTTCCAGGTCAAGCTTATGGTACTGCTGCATTATTAAAGTTATTTTTTGGAAGTGGTGCAGGTTCTTTAGGTGTAAGAGACAATGCTACTGAATCAAATGTTTTTGGAGGATCTGGTGGTGGTATAATATATATAGATGCAATAGAAATTTCTGGTAATGGTAATATTAAAAGTAATGGTTCTGCAGGTTCAGATTATATATTAACATATTATCCTGGTAGTTGGGGTGGTGTTAATAATGTAGCTTGGATGACAGCACGCTTATCAGGAGGGCAGTTTGGAGGAAGTGGAGGAAGTATATTTATATATCATGGAAGAAATATTCCTTCTACTATATCATTAGAAATAACAGGTGGAGTAGGCTCATATGCCTCTGGAGGTATAGGAAGAAGTTTAACAACATTAAAAGCAGAAGAAGCTTTAGGTGGAGGAATGATGCTACTATGATGAAGGAGAATAAATAATGTCAAGTTATCATAAAAATTTAAGCGGTACAGATTTACATGTACCACAAAGTCATAATGCAGCAAGTCATAGTGATATTAGTTCTAGTGGAATAAACATAGATGATGCTGTAGATAAAAAGCATGCACAAAATACAGATACAGCTTTAGGTGCTCAAGCAGAAAATCTGGATATGAATACTCATAAAGTAGTAAATGTAACAGACCCTAGTGCAAATCAAGATGCTGCTACAAAAAAATCAGTAGATGATGAAGTAACTATAATAGATAAATCACTTGACGTTATTAATGGAACTACATTGAGACCAGTAGATTTATCAGTTACTTCTGATGGTGCAGATATTACAGCTAGTTTATCTTCAAATGTTGGGACTACAATAACCTTTAAATTTTCTGATGGATTAACAGAGGTAGATGTAACTACACCTAAGACAGTACTTCTAACTGAGGGAACAGATACAATTCCTGTAGTGAATTATATTTATGTTTTAAAGACTGACCCAACAACTTTAGTATCAAATACAACAGGATGGCCAGCAGCTACTGAATTATGCTCTGTTGCTAAAGTAATTTGTCAATCTGCTACTACACTTCAAAGTGATGGTCCATTAAAACAACATACTTGGATGGATGAGATTGCTAATGATGCCAAAAGAGGACATTTATCTCATATGAATGCCTGGATAAGAGGACAATGGGCTACTTATGAATCAGGTGTTGTACCTTCTTTTTCAGGTACAGGTACAGCTACTATTGGATATGCTTCAACATCAGGAGTTGTTAGACAGTTACACACTAAGACTTTTCCTTCATTTAGTGATGGTACTGATGTATATTGTGTAAATGATCCTGATACTCCTTATAGAAAAATAACAAATATTGCTGATTTATTAAAAGATAGTTCAGGTGATCCTTTAAAAGATGAAACTTATGGTTTGGTTTTCTGGGGTGCAATGAGTGATGATGGTGATAGTAAGATATTTGTTACTTTACCATCTTGTGGAGAAAGAGATGAAAATAAAGCTAGAGAAGATAAAAAGAAGTGTATAAATTATAATATACCAGAAGATTACAGAGGTGTTGGATTTCTAATTTATAGATTACTTATTAAGAATAATAACGATACTACATGGACTTTATATACAGGTGGTTCAGGAGATGATTTAAGAGGACAATTTCCAAATACAGGAGCGGGTTCTTCTACTGCTATTGGAACTGAATTTCCTGATGGTGCTTCTGGATTTACTTTATATAATACAACTGATAGTACAAAAGAAGTTCAAGTAGACTTATCTGCTATCTCTACTGCAACTACGAGAACCATTACATTTCCAGATGCAAATGTTGATTTAGGAATCGTTGTTTCTGGAATAGCACCAATTACTCTTGAATATAAATTATATAGAGAAGCTCTTAAAGAGGCATACATAGGATACATAGACTGTCAATTGGTTATAAGTACAAATTCTGATTTTTCTACTCCTACTGTTGATATTGATACAGCGACATCACAAACAGATTGGCTTGCGTATTGTGCGGCTTCAGATAGTTATGAAGCATGGAGTGCAAGTGGTATGCCCTCAACAGATGTAAGGTCAATTATATATATAGGTGCAACTTTAACAAGAGGCACAGTTTACTATTATAGGTGGAGGACATATAAGCATGGCGATACAGGAACTGCAACAGATTATAAAGGGGGGATGATATGTCTATAAAAACCTTGATTATTAGTTTTGCAATCATACTAACAGTAGGCATAGCATTTGCGTGGGTTGGTTCAAATCCAACTGTTCGTGTAGTTTATCCTGATGCTATTGGTGATGCAGATACATGCAAAGTGCCTATAAATGTGGCGATTGAACAATATAACACCGAGCAAGGAATAGACCACACTGAAGTTTGGTTTTTAGAAGAATCTGATGGAGATACCTATGTTAGTCAAGCGGAATGGAATGCTAGAGTTGATATTCCTTATACAGGTGCAAAAATAGAAGATATAAACAGAGAAGCTCCTTTTGTAATTGCAGAATTAGGAACAGACCAGATAACGGAAGATTCTCCTTATTATATAATTATAGTTGGGCAGGATTTAAATGGTGATTGGTCTGCTGATACTACTTTAATTCCTGGTGTTAGTATGGATGGAGATTCAAATTTATCAGACAGTTCAATAGCTTATTTTATAGGAGGAGCTCCAAGATGAAGAAAATGATATTTACAATTTTACTTTGTTTAATGGTAGTTACAGCTTCTGGTTGGCCTGAGAATCCATTACCTATTGAGGAAAGGATAGAGATTGGAACGCTTATGGATATGAACGACACAGAGATACAGCAGATAGTTGAGGAGGAAATAGAGAATAGTATTGTGAAGATAGATGTTATTGTAATTCCTATTGTTAAGATAGAAACACTTGAACTAGCTATTCTAAAGATTCTTAATGTTTCGATAGAACAACTTACGATTCAAATGATTACTCCTGATGTGATAGAAACTCTATTAGTAAATCTTGAATCAGCAGAGATAGAGAAACTTGCTATTCTTATATATGACTTATCTGCTCAAGCTAAAAATCTACGAGAAGAGATAGATACATCTATTGGGTCTGCAAAACTTAAAAAATATCTTAAAAACAAGAATTGGGCGATGTGTTCTAATGTATTGCAAGAAGCAGGAGTAGACAAAGAGGTAGTAGATACTTTGATATCATCTATTGGTAAGATTCCTGCTCCGGTAGTTATGCCATTCTTTGAATGTAAAATGGCGCATACACAGACTTATAAAGGCGAAGACGATGAGAACGCTTTTATAGTGGGAACTTATCAAGAGGAAGTGCGACAGGGCGATGTAGTGATTTTTGATGTTACAAGTTATTCAAATCTTGTTAGAAGCATAAAGTTTGTAGAATTAAATAAAGATAAAATAGGTGCAATAATAGTAGGTTGGGATAGTGGTGGCATGAACAACTATGACAACTTTAATATATCAACATATCCCGAAGTTATGGAATGGTACTCTGATTTCTATTCTGTCTGCAAGGGCATCAAATCCGACTTGCCTATCGGAGTAGTTGTTTCAATGACTATCACATGGAAAGAATGGATTGATGCCTGTACGTTTAAATGGGATTTTATAGCTTTGTGGAACATCACAAAATTCACAGCAAACTTCAAAAAGATTAAAGATACATACTTCAGAAATGTGCCTGTAATGATAGTTGGAATGAACGCAGGCCAAAGTCAAAAATGTGATGGCGATGCGTATAGAAATTACATCGAAGAACTTAAAGAATTGGGCTACTGTGGCTCAATCTATATTAAAACGAAAGGAGGTGAATAAAATGTTTAAAAACTTACTGATAGCATTAATACTAATGCTCGGTATGCTGATGTCTGTTACTGTTTTTGCGGGTTTTGCTGAGATGCAAAAAGCTAGTTGGGAACAAGACTATGCGGCTTGTAAAGTTGAAGCTGATAAAGTTCTTGCTGACAGTGAAGCTACAATTGAGGACAAAGCATTCGCCCAAATTCTACTTGGTTCGTATTATTACCAGCAAAAAGAATACGATAAAGCAATTCTTGAATGGCAGAAAGTGCTTGATGATTATCCTAGTGTTGCACTCAGATGTGCAGGTGCGCTTAATTCCATTGGTTGGATTCAAATCATGCAGAAAGAGTACGACAAAGCAATTCTTACGAATCAGAAATTAATTGCTGATTATTCTTATGCGCCAGCCGACTCGGTTAGGTTTGAATGCGCTAGGGCATATAATCGCATAGGATCTTGTTACGATATACAGGGTGAAACTGAGAAAGCTAAGACAGCCTATCGGAAATTACTTATAGAATATCCAGAACAAGTCCGTCAAACAGTAAAAGTATTCGACAAAGTGGATTTTGCATCTATG
>Ga0222637_1000951_pt1 | contig 10989 bp, 13 predicted proteins | sample AntAcemetagen143_FD_181149 | JGI IMG/M metagenome (GOLD analysis project Ga0222637, IMG submission 181149) | Saline water microbial communities from Ace Lake, Antarctica - #143 | ecosystem: Environmental > Aquatic > Non-marine Saline and Alkaline > Saline | place: Antarctica: Ace Lake...
TTCTTGTTCTAAAAGAGCATATCCTGCAAGAACTTTTTCCACAGTAGTAAAAGCTGCTACTTCTTCAAAATCTGCAATTGGAAAACCAGGACCATCATAGCCAAAATCAATATCTGGATTCGTTTTAGCATAAACTAAAACCTCGACATCATTCTCTGCAAACCTTTCTTCAAAATGTTTAGGATTAAGATCTAATAAACACATCCCCAATTGTTGCCTTTCTTTTTCTTCATCAGAATGACAATCAAACAACAATCGAGAAGGATCACTAAGTGAATATGCTGGTTTACTTTGTAAGCTGGTATATTCTGGAACCTTTTCTGCATTTTGTTCTACATCTCCTAATCCTAGCCCTCTACTAATTTTTAATTCTAAATTTTTTTCCATTTTTATTTCATCTCCATTTTCTTAAAATCCCATAAACACGTACTGAGCTTTTGTTGCTAATTGAATACTGCAATTGGAAAGTTTATCCACTATTTCCTCAATTCTTTCTGGGCCAAGTTTTTTCTTATACATTGTTTCCAATTGCGGATTTCTTTTTGTTCCTTCCATTACTGCAATTAATCCAGCCAAAACATAATCTGGCCCTTCAATGATACATCTTCCTTGGTGAGAAACTTCAGTAAAAGGCTCATTATGATCCACACGAAGTTTAGCAGTTGCTTCTAAATCAAACTCGTAATGTCGAAGTTTTCCTTTCCACCTAGTAAATTTAAGTTCAGGATCACTAAGTTCCCCATTAATTTGCATTAATAATGTCGCCCCGCCATTACCATCTTTAACAGCCGATACTTCTAATGAAAGATCATATAACCAAAACTGACTATGTCGTCCTTGATAAAGTCCTAAATCAGGTAAACCTACAGCCCCCTCTAATTTCCTTGTAAACTTTTCATCAAACAATACTCCCATCACTAATGGATTAGTCATCAGGTCATGAACTTGACCCATTAAGGCAAACCCTTCATGTTTCTTTACATTTTTTTTCTTCCCTACAGCTGCAATTGAGCCATAAAGATTTACTGGATTAATTATTTTATTTTTTTCAGTCATTTTATTTTATCTCCATTTTATTTCTAAATCAAAATCACCAATGAATTTAACTTTTACTGGGATCATAGTAGTCTATGAGTCTGTCGTATAATTTGTCACATTCTTCCTGGACTTCCATTTCTCCCCATTTTAATTTGCCACTTCCAACAGTTCTTTCAGCAGTTTTGGCACCTTCCACTGTTCTTATCCACATTTCCTCAAAATTATTTACAGCATCATCACTAGAGATTTCTGTTTCTTTACCCACTACATCTCCTACATTTCCTACATAGGCTTCAAGTTTTTCTAATTCTCCAGAAAGTTTGGTATCATATCTTTCTACTCCAACAATTGGGAATAAACAATATTCAATTGCTTGATTCAAAACCTGTTGGTATGATTCTCCATCTTCAAATGTAAATCTATCTAACAGTCCTGCCCTAACCATTGAATGTCTTGTATTCTCTAAAGGTAAGGAAATAACCGGAACGCTCTCATTTCCTTGGATGTGTTCTCTCTTTTCTGGAGTGGCTCCACCCTTTCCACCGAGGTAATGTCTGTCCCCAAAGATAAGGGTGTTAGCTGGTAAAGGCAATTCCGGAATATTCTCAAGATCTTTTACTAAGGTTACACTCTCAAACCCAGCATAAGAAAAACAATCTTTCAAAACTTTTTCTCTTTCAAGCTTTTGGTAAGAGAAGGGTCGATGGTCCATAATTCTCTCTAAACAAACTACTGCTTGAGTGAAATCTCCTTTTGTTTTTTTTACAAGACCGCCAATCATTTCTCCAGCAATTCTTAATGTCTGTTGATTTGGGCTTTCATCAACTTCTTCTAAATGAATATCTCCAAAATCTAAACAACTATACATTTTATGCCCTGGATTAACCCTTGGATATTTTTCTCTTGAAAAGTCTTTTATTCCGTGCGCACTAACGAATTCTGCAATTTCTAGGATCTCGTCAAGAATAACCCTGTTTGGATTATTAGTTCCAAATAACTTTTTAATACTGTTAGGGAGGGTTTGAACTCTTGGAGAAATCTCCTGACCAAATTCCCCTGTTACACTTCTGTCAAGGGTGGTATCAGCAATCAAAACAACTTCTTCTTTTTCCTTAGCAGGACTTGATTCACTTTCATAGAACCATTTTTCAATATCTGGTTCAGGAGTTCCTTTTGGAAAAATCTTCACAGTAGTTGGACCAATTTCTTCTAAGGCTGCAACTAAACTATCTTTTATAATCTGAGTTTGTTCTCCCACATCAAATTCTCTGTATATCAAATATGTTTTTTTCATTATTTATTCACACCTAACTTTCAAATATTCTGGAGTTACTTCTAGAACAGTTAATCCTTTTTCAAGTTCTTTAGTTTCCACAGGAAAATAAAGGTTGTATCCTTTCTCGTAAATTTGTGGCACAACTGTAAAAATGTCTTCATCAGACATCCCTGCATATTTGAAACCCTCTTTTAAACCAGAAGCATTTGCTCCACAATAATCATATTGACCAACTTTTAAAGTAAGTTCTTTTCCATCATATTTTTCATTAGGGGGTACTACTTTAGCACAACTACTAGCACCAAAAAGACCCGCTAATAGTGCAAATGTTATCATTGTTTTTTTCATTTTATCCTCCTTAGAGGATGACTGAAAATAATTTTCATTTTCATTTTATTTCATCTCCGTTTTATTTTTAAGTGATTAAATCTGATAACTTTCCTAAACCATAACCCACTGTATGAGCCATTAATGGAATAATGGGATCAAAAAACGACACTAGCATTAGAGAGTAGGCTAACTCTTCATCATGAGGATATGCTCCAGCACCCGCAACAAAAACCGCGGGAACTACACCTGCAATAAGGCTAACCTCTACATTTTCTTCTAAAGGGATTCCAGATCCTTGACCCATAAAACCTTGGCCAGATGCCCCTTCATAAAGACCCATTCCTAACGAGTAAAGAGTGACTCCTCCAAAATAAGCAAGTCCACCAACTGCACAAGCTACACCTGTGCCTTTCAATATATTTTCTAATTTTCCCATTTTATTATCTCCGTTTTATTTTTGTTTTATTTTAAAAAAATAAAAAAATTAAAGGTCTATCCCTACGAATCCACCAATGTCGTAACCAAATGAATCACCATCTCCAAGTTCTGTCAAATTTGCAGCTGCTCCAATATGGTATTTCTCCATTAATGTTATCCCAGCTCTTAATTTCTGAACACTAAACTGATGACCTGCTTCTCCAATACTAGTTAAGTCTTCCAAACTCATCAACAAATCAATTGATTCACCTAACTTTGGAGTGTAACTTAAACTTACAACAATTTCTCCATCTGGATGATCCATAGTTTTCACTGTCGCTAAAGCATACACTGCAAGATCTCCTAACTTTCCAAAGTGTTGTAATCCTGCTCTTGGAATTACTCCCATCCCTGGTGCTGCTTGTACTTCTCCAACAACATCTAAACCACCAACTAACTTGTAACTTAGATCTGCCAATCCAAAATAACTCACTTCTCCTTCAGGAGTTGATGTGGTCATTTGTCTTATGAACAAACCAGTTTTTTCAGCAACTTCTGTTGATACTTTTGTATCTAAAGTTGTTGACTGATGACCAGCCATTAATTCAACTGAACCACCTGCTGTTGCTGGCGTTGGACTTAAGGCTATAGTTGCAGCTAATAATGCTGCTGTCGCTAAACTTTTAGCACCACTTACCGTTTCACATAATTTTTCTTTAATAGTCATTTTATTTTACCTCCGTTTTATTTTTTAAATTTAAATATTGTAAACACTACCAACTCTTTCCCCTGCTTCAAGTACTTTGTAACCAACCTCAGGTTCTTTACATTCGACAGTCAGACAATACACTTTACCTAAACCTTCCAACATTTCTTCGATCAAAATCATTTCAACCTCTTCAGGTTTGATTACAATCAATTCCAATGGTTCATACATTCCTTTCATTTTATTTCATCTCCATTTAGCTTGCTTCCATATACAAAGCAGCAATTTCTTCCGTCCATTCTTCCCCTAAGATGTGACGAATTACTGCTTCCTCAACAACTACAGGCACCTCTTGCAACTTCTTCCCTAACGCTTCCGCTAAAAGCATGTGCATCAATTCATGAGTCATTGTTTTTCCGAACTCCTCTGCGAAAGTTTCCTCTTTCTGAGTCATTTCCCAAAGTAGTTCGATGTTAACGCCCACCTGTCCGCCCTCGGCAAAACCAAGGTCCTCTTCCTGTAATTTTTTTAAGTGTTTCATCTTATCATCTCTTTTCTATGACTATATAGTAACTAGATAGTACTAAAACGTTTGTAAGAAAAAATCAATCAAAATAAAGAATACACTAAAAATAACTTATAAAGAACAAGAATGACTCTAATTACTAGGCAGATATCTACCTTTGTGATACTTCAGAACTCGGAAATAGTTATAATCCCTAATCGTACCTGGAAATTGAACTTTCATTTGATCAATAATCTCTTGAAACTGCTCAAAATTCTTAACTTCCATATCAAACTCAAAATCAAACTCGCTAATTGCTTTGTCGACTTTAAGAATATTAGGGTGAACTTGACAAAAACTAATTAGTTTGTTAACAACTTTCAAATCATCCAGTTCCATGTTAACCCGATAATGATTGTAACCTAACTTAGAAAACTCAATACTAACTCTCGTCCCTACAATTACCCCCTTACTAATTAATTGTTTGATTCGATAAATAATTGCCATGCTACTCATTTTTGTTTTCAAGGCAATATCTTTGATGGGCGTACGAGCATTCTTAGCCATCATTCCCAATATCTCCAAATCTAAATCATCAACTTTAACTTTTTCTGCTTCGTCAATAATCCAATTTTTCTCACTAATATCTTTCTTCTCTTCAGTAAGATAAGCTCTTCTAAAAGAAATTTGTTCTGTAACTAAAGCAACATTGTAATGTTTAATATGTTTTCTAAATTTTTCTAAAACTTTATTCCAAACTTTCTGAAAATCTTCAGCTTTCCGAACATAAAAACCAATGATTACATCCCAATCGCCAACAACTCGAGCCACAAGACCAGCTTCTGGAAGTTCAACTAAATAATCAATTAGTTCATTATCAATATTAATATCACGTTCATAAAAATCAACGTAAACTCGAAAAAAGAAATAACCTAACTTAGAAGCGTTTACAATCGTGTTATAACTTTTGATCAACTTCTCATCTTCTAACCTTTTAATATTATAATTAACAACGTTCTTACTAATTTTTAATTTTTTAGCAATTTGAATGTTACTTTGTCTAGCATCTAGGTCTAATATCTTCAGAAGCTTCTGATCACGTTTGTTTAAAGTCATCACCATAATGAGGATAAAATAAAAAGAAGTATATAAATTTTGTTATTATGGGAGAACTAACCCCACATTTTCCCTCACCTGACAACAAAACAAGTTTATTCTAAAAATCCCCCAAAGTAAGAAACCACAAAAAAAATTCTTTACATCAAACAATTTCTGGATGCAAGCTTTCATAAACCCAAATTACCGTCGACAAAGATTACGGAGGAAATTAAAAACAAAAAATGTTTTTAGTCCCTCCTTAAAAAACACGGAGGAAATGAAAAATGGAATATATTGGAAAAATGAAAAATATTTTAATAACGGGATTAGCGGCTTTAGTTCTAGGATCTGCTGGGGGATGTACAAATACAAAAGATAACATTCCAGTTGGGCTGAGGAATCAAGGAGGATCAGTTACGTCCATGGCAAGTTTAGCTATAGATGATTACCAAAAAGGGAAAAAAAGTAGAATAGATGAAATCTGTAATAATAAGGGAGAAAAGTATATTTTTGAAAACGGAGAATGGCTAGATACAGAAGAATCATGTACTGAGTTGAGTAGTGCAACAGGACCTAGCGACATTAACAAAGTACTTGAAAATTATCCCATAAAAAAAGATCAATTACCAAAAATAAAAATTTACCAACGTGGAAAACTAGTAAAACAAACTAAAGGTAACACTATGGAAGAATTTGAATATAGTACTAAAGAAAGAACAATTACTAAGAAAGTTACTGACTACAATAAAAACACGATTGATGAAGAAACCTGTTATTTTGGTCCTGGAGCCACTGTTATTAAATGCGGTAAAAAAACAAAAGGTGCCGATGGACAAGTTGTGGAAACATATGAGGACTGGGAGTCAGAATCATTGGTTTTTGATGGCTGGAATAGTTGGCTAAGAGAATTGTGGAATGAACGTAAACCAGGAATACACCAACTTCTTTAGTAAAAAAATATTTTTTTTATTTTCTTTTAATTTCTTTAATCCCGCTCATGTATGGCCATAACGCTTTAGGAATCTTAACTGTTCCTTTCACAGTTTGAAAATTCTCAAGAATAGCCGCTATTGGCCGTGTATCAGTAAGAGCAGTATTATTCAAAAGATGAACATACTGTTTGGTTCCATCCTTTCTTTTCACTCGAGTATTCAAAGTTACTGCTTGATAATCTAAACAATTACTGCAAGAAGTCACTTCTCGATAAGTTCCTTTCTTCCCGTTCTGTCCAGGGAACCAAGCTTCGATATCAGATTGTAACGATTGTTTATTGCCAATATCACCAGTACAAATATTAACAACTCTAAACGGAAGTCCTAATTCTTTAAACAAAGCTTCAGAATTTGCTTGTAACATATCAAAATACATTGGAGATTCTTCTGGAAGACAATAAATTATTTGTTCAACTTTGTTAAATTGATGAACCCTAAATATCCCTTTATCATCTCGACCATGTGTACCCAACTCTTTTCTAAAACAAGAACTTACCCCGCAAATTTGGAGAGGCAATTCACTTTCATTCAAAAGTTCATCTTTCTTTAAAGCAATTAACGGATGTTCAGAGGTAGCAATCAAATAAAGGTCTTCTCCTTCAATTTTGTAAATGGTATCTTCAAACTCTGATAAATTTACGCCACCTTCTAAAGCAGCCCTATTTAACATGAATGGAGTTTGAATTAAAGTATACCCTTTTTCCCGCATTTTATCAATTGCAAATCTTTGTAAAGCTTGGCTAAGCAAAACCGCTTCATTTTTCAAATAATAAAATCTTGAACCAGAAGTTTTTGCGGCCGTATCCAAATCAATTAAATCTAATTCTTCTGCTAACTCAATATGGTCTTCGATTGGAAAGTCAAATTTGGGAATCTTGCCCCATTTTCTTAATTCAACATTTTCAGAATCATCTTTTCCAATTGGAACAGAATAATGTAAAACATTACCAATTAATTTTAATGTTTCATTTCTCTTTTCCAATAATTTGTTAACTTTATCTTCAGATTTCCTAATATCAGCAGCAACAGTCTTCATTTCTTTAATCTTCTTTTTAGCTTCTGCTTCTTTCTTAGCTTTCTTAGCTTGATTAATTTCTTGAGAAACAACATTACGTTGATGTTTTAATTCTTCCATAACTTTTAATTGTTTCTTCCATTGTAAATCTGATTTAATAACATCATCTACTAATTTTGGATCGTGACCACGCTTCTTTTCAGACTTCTTAACCAAATCTAAATTCTCTCTTACAAAGTTTATGTCTAACATTTTAAAATAAGTAATTTGATGAGCTATATAAACTTTATCTTACTCTACATTAAACGAAATATATATAAATGACAAAATAATCTCTATAGATACAAAAGAGGATGAAATATAAATCAATTTTGATTTCAATAGTGTTTTTACTAGTTTTAAGTACATTTATTATCGCTGAATCGTTTGATGTAGGAATCAATTGTGAAACAGATTTAGAATGCCAAGATGTAGATGAAGAATATTATTGTGATTTAGGGATAGGAAGTTGTGCTTTTGATATACCTGAAGATGAATTTGCAGATATTGAAGAAGAACCCCTAAACACAACAACAGAAACTGAAACCACTTCTTCCAGTTTAAGTTTAGAATTATTAACTGCCGTAAGCAACCTAGAAGTTCGTATTAATAGTTTAGAATTAGGAGATAATAATCTTCAACAACAATTAAATAACATTAATTCAAATTTGCAATCAATCAGCTCAAAATTAAATGAAATTGATTCTGTTAAAAGTGAAGTTAATAGTGTCGCTGTAGGTCTTGCTGGCTTACAAAATGATTTAAATAAAACTTCTACTGAATTGGGAACTCTGGAAAAAAGTAATTCTAGAAATAAATTTTTCATCGTATTATTTTTCTTATTAATAATTGGAGCAACAATTTGGGGAATAATGTTCTATCTTAAAAGAAAAGAAAAACAACTTGATCCAAAAACCCATAAATTCATTTCTAAACATATCAAAGAAGGAAAGAAATTTCCAGAAATAAAAGGGATCCTAAAAGCTGCCGGTTGGGTGGAAGAAGAAATTAAGTGGGCCTATAAAGAAACAATTAAAAAAAATTATAAAGAATATGTTCAAAAGAATAAAACTACTCCAACAACAAAAACACAAACTAAAACCACAACAACAAAAAAAGAAACTCCAAAAGCTTCAACAAAAAATCAAACTCCAGTTTACGATAAAAATAAAATGATTGCCATCGTAGTTATTGGCGTTTTATTGTTGGGTGGAATTGTCTTTCTCTTAAGCGGAACAACTGGTCAAGCAGTAAAAATTCAAAAACTTGTTGGTGGAGAAGTTGGTGGTGAAGCAGGAAAAGTAACATACGATGTAAAATGTACTCCACCCCATACTTTAAACCCTTCACAAGATGGATGTTGTCTTGATACAGATAGTAATAAAATTTGTGATTATATTGAAGAACAAAAAAAAGTAGTTGGAAAAGTTGAATCAGGTGCAGCCTGTGATGATAATCTTCAATGTCCACAAGGAGATCTTTGTATTAATAGTCAATGTCAACAATTAAGTGATATTTATGGTCAACAAGTTTGTGACAGTAAATGCACTTATTATGGAGTTAAAGTAAAAGCAATTTATTCTGAAGGAACTGAAGAAAAAGTTCAGAAAGAATGTAAAACAGATAACCATTGTAATGATTACATTTCTGAAACCAGTGATCAATGTTCAGAAACATATCAAGGAACATTCTGTGTTCATAAACCGGTTGTAGAAGTTTATGATCTTAAACCGAAACAAGGAAGCTATGGTGCTGCAGGAGCTTTAGAATGGAAAATATTAGACAGTCCTGCTTATTGTGAAGGCGAAAATGCAATAGTTCCTATAAAAATAATTAGGAAGAAAGGAAAAGAAATTCTTTCTGAAGAAATCATCACTTTAAATGAAAGAGAAGTAAGTAAACCAATTACTCATCCATTATATGATGGTTTCTCATTCAAATTAAAAATTGATAAGATTAGTAAGCCAGTTGGGTGTTAGTAAAACTTATATACTTTCTTTTATCTTTATTTGAATATGGCTTACATTAGAACAAAAAAAATTAGCGGCAATAAATATGCTTATTTAGTTGAAATTATTTCTACAGATAAAGGGCCAAGACAAAAAGTCAAACAATATTTAGGTAGAGTACATGATTTTGAAAAGAATAAAGAAATCAGCGAAATTAATCAGGGAAATACTAACAAAAAAATCTTACTAAATTTAATCATTCCCGAATTAGAAGTAAGAGGATTTAAAGAGAGAAAAAAAAATTTAGTTTACAAAAATTTCATTTTCAATTCCGAAAAAATTACTTTAACTAAAAAAAGTAAAAACAAAACAAATAAAGAAGCAGTGATCAGTTCAGAAGAAGGTTACTTATCCACATTCACTTTTCAAAGAATTCTTAATTTTCAGAAAGGTAAAGATTTTAACAAAGATGCCCACCAATTAGCAAAATATTTCTTAGAAGCTGGTTTACAAATCAATCAAGAATTGTTTGTTAAATTTTATCAGAAATTGTAAAAGAATTATATTAAAATTATTTTCTTCTAATCGGTTTCTTCATTGCTTTCCGATCAATCTTCTTTGGAGTTGCTAAAATCTTTTGATACTTTTCTTTCATTTCTGCTAGAATACCAAACTTTCTCTTCAAATCAGTCATATCGTAACAATTAACAATCATTGCATTTATTTCCACATCAATTGCATTTGCAGTAGGAATAACTTTAGCTTTAGCTAAATCTTCTTTCCTAAACATCTTTAAAACTTCTTCCAAATGTTCTTTATCTGGCAAAGTCCAAGTTTCGTTACATACATGTAACTGATGTTTCTTTTGATACGTTTTGAATAAGATTCCCATTTTATGTTTAGTAAATAAAATATCTAATTTATAAGCATTATGATTTTATTTACTGCTTAAAAATTAATTTAGTTAATTTTTATTGTAATTTGTCGTTTGAGCTTTTAAATGTATTGGTTAAATCTGTTTAACCATGATTACTTAGCAATTTTCCACAACATTTCAAAGTGCTTCTTATAAGAATCCGCTATCTTCTTATTTTCAATAACAATGGTAGTTATTGGTTTAGTAAAATCAACAATAGCAACTTTATCCCCATAAATCATTGTCCTTACTGGAAACAAATATTCTTTAGGTAAATATCTAATCTTTGCTTTTGTGTTTGGAGATTTAAATCCTTTAACAAAAATTAATTTTTGAGTAAACTTATATTTTTTTGCTTCTTCAATGTATTTGTTTAGTTCATGAGGCAAATACTTAATGTAAGGGTCTGTATCTGTACCAAAACCAAAATGAGTTAAACCTTTCTTCCCTGCTTCCAAAATCTCTTTAAGAACTATCTTTGGCCCTTGAATGCCAGTATAAACTATGGTCTGATTATTTTCTTCAGTCTTCTTTCTTTCCGCTTTAATAAATGGAACAATCCTTTTTACCTCTTGCTGTGCTTGAAATATTTCTTCCTTTTTTTCATCAAGAAAATCTATTAATCTTTCTGGAGGTGTTGCATCAAAATACTTAACTCCATTTTTTACAATATAACTTACTAACCCTTTATTCTGTAATCTTTGCAAT
>Ga0222637_1000952_pt1 | contig 10985 bp, 16 predicted proteins | sample AntAcemetagen143_FD_181149 | JGI IMG/M metagenome (GOLD analysis project Ga0222637, IMG submission 181149) | Saline water microbial communities from Ace Lake, Antarctica - #143 | ecosystem: Environmental > Aquatic > Non-marine Saline and Alkaline > Saline | place: Antarctica: Ace Lake...
TAAAAAATTATGGCAATAACAGAATTACCAAAATATAAATGTTACAAAGAAGTTAGAGCATTAGAAATAGCTGGTATATCATTACCACAAAATGAAGCTGGAGATGCGGAATTAGCGTTTCATAACGCACCTTATGCTCCAATTTTAATGAAAAAGGAATGGCTTGATAAGCATAAACCAGAGGTAGGTGGTTATTATGTAGTTTATAAGGATGGTTATAAATCATACTCACCTGCAAAAGCATTTGAGGAAGGATATACAAAGATTAAATAATTAAATTAAAAAACATATGGCAGAACAAACAAGTGAGGAAAAAGCAAAAGAGGCTGGAAAACTAGCCGAAGAAGCTAAAAAGGAATTTGCAATGAAAGTTGCAAAGTTTCAAGAAGGGTTTAAAAAATTACAAGAAGAATTTCAGCTAGAAATGTATGCAGCTGATATGGTTATGCAAAACGGGGAAGTCGTCCCTGTAATAAGAATTAAGGAGATCAAAAATGAAGATACAACCAAACAAGCAGATATTGTTGGTGCAGAAGCATAAAGACTTCACAACTAGCGTAGATATGGCTATCCAAGAGTCAGACGAAGATAAAAGGCTATTAACCTGTGAGGTTATAGAAGGTACTGATGAGTATAAAAAAGGCGTAACCATAATATGTGGTCGGTATGCTCTATATTTATTAACATTAAAAGACCAAGATTATTATTTTCTACATAGTGATGATATTCTCGGTGTTTGTGATTACAAAGAATAATTAAAAAAAAATGTATTATGTACAAAGACATACTATTTAACCAAGATGCTAGGAATAAAATTCTAGAAGGTGTAAGCATTACTGCTAGGGCAGTTGGTGCTACACTCGGACCCCGAGGTCAGAACGTGATTTTTGAGGAAAGTTCATACCCTACTATTACAAAAGATGGTGTAACCGTAGCCCAACAAGTATTCTTAGAAGATAAGTTTCAGAATATGGGTGTTATGATTGCACGCCAAGCTGCAGAGAATACCAATCGTGAGGCAGGGGATGGAACTACTAGCACTATTGTCTTATTGCATGAAATTTTGCAAGAAGGACATAAAGCAGTAGCTTCTGGCATGAATCCTATTCTTATTAAAAAGGGAATGGATTATGCAATGGAAAAAGTTGTAGATTTACTTGAAAAGCATTCTAAAAAAATTACAACTGATGAAGAAAAATTACAAATAGCAACAATCTCATCTAATAATGATGAAGAAGTTGGAGAAATGATTGTTAGTGTATTAAATAAGGTTGGAGAAAATGGTGTAGTAACTGTTACAACTTCCAATGCCTTAAAAACTGAAGTAGAATACGTTAAAGGAATGAAACTTGAGCAAGGATATCAATCACATATATTTATTAACAATGCTGAAAAGTTAGAAGTAGAATTAAAGAATCCAGTAATTATAATTGTTGAAGATGATATTGCATACCATAGCCAATTAGTTCCTATAATAAAACAAATATTAGAAGATGGTAAGAAAGAAATGGTTCTTTTTGCGAATAATATTGATGGAGAAGCTCTCGCATTCTTAATATCAAATCGTTTACAGGGTAAATTCTTATGTGTCCCCGTTAAACTTCCTTCTTTTGGTGGCTTTCAAGAAGATATTGTTTATGATATAGCAGCTTCAGTTGGTGCTTCTGTATTAGGTGAAAATGCTACTAAAAAGATAGAGGATGCTACACTTGAAGATTGTGGGTCTGCTGAACATATTGTTATTAGTAAGTATGATACTATTATTACAGGTGGTAATGGTGATATTAAAGAACGAACAGCACAAGTTAAAACTTTACTAAAAGAAGAAGATGATTTATTTAGTAAAGAGAAATTAAAAGAACGATTGGGTAGACTTACAGGTTCTATTGCTAAAATTAAGGTAGGTGGGGCTTCTGAAAGCGAGCAAGCTGAACTTAGGTATAGGGTTGAAGATTCTCTTAACGCAACAAAATCAGCAATAGCAGAAGGTATAGTTGTTGGTGGTGGATGTGCATTATTAAATTGTTATGATGAATTAGAAGTTGAATCTCGTGATAGAGAATTTGATGCAGGTGTTGAAATTGTACGCAAAGCATTAAAATCTCCTCTTAGAATTATAGCTGAAAATGGTGGTCAATCAGGCGAAGAGATTGTTGGTAAAGTATTAGACCATGGAAAAGGGTATGATGCTCTAACTGAAAAGTATACAGACTTATTAAAAGATGGTATAATAGACCCAACTAAGGTAGTCAGGAATGAAATACAGAATGCTGTCTCGACAGCAGGAGTACTTTTGACGAGTGATGTTGCGATTGCTATTAAAGATATTAAAGAATAATTATATGAGTAGTCAAATTATATTAGTAGTTATATTTATTGCATCATTGATATTTGTCTTTTTTAATGATAAGAAAAATCAGAAGGCAGAAACTGATAGATTTAGAGAATTTGTTAAAGCAGTTATGAGTAAAGATATGGAAGAATATTCTGATGCTGTTGTTAAAGATGAAGAATTACCAATGCAAGCAAAAGAAGATGAGATGATAGAACTAGAAGATGTAGAGCCAGAACAATTAATCAAAGCTATTAAAGATGATAATCAATAAAATAAAAATCCATAAAGTTGTACCAAAAGAAGGGCATGTGGGCTTTGTATCTTTTATTGTTGATGATTGGCTTTTCCTTAATAATATTGCATTATTTACAAGATTGGAAAATCCAGAACAAATTAGACTAGTTTTTCCAGAAAAGGTAGTAGCCGATAAAAAAGTATCTCTTTTTCATCCACTTACTTCGTCAGCATATTTTGAACTAGAAAAATATGTTTCTGATGAATATAATAAATTATTTTTATGAATTTAGTAGATTTAAGAAAGGTAAATGTAGGCGATAATGCTGCTGCTGTATATATTGATGCACTTTATAGCGATACAACAAAACAATACTTAAAGTTACATCGTAACTGGTATATTAATGAACGCTTTGTTAGAGGCGACCATTGGATTGTTTATAATAAGACATTAAACAAAGTACAAGCAATACCTGTATCACAGGGCGAAATTAGGCGTACAATAAATAAAGTTAAATCACAGGTACGTGGTATTAAGAATTTTATTAAAGGAAATCAACCACGTTGGGAAGTACATCCTACAGATATAACAGATGAAGCACTTTCTGAGGCTACTAAAAAGAATAAAATTCTACAGCATATTTACAGAACACGTAAAATGCCTGCACACTTAACAGATATTATTACTAATAGTCTTAAATATTCTGTTGGTATACTTGAAGGTGGATTAGTAAAACGTGGTGATAAAAATTACTTGAATTTCTGGGTAGATGATACATTTGATGTATTTCTTGACCCATTTTCTCCAAGTATACAAGAATGTAGATTTATCATAAAGGCATTTGAAAAACCAATAAACTCAGTTAAAAACAACCCTAATTATAAGATTAAGGGTAAATTAGTGGGTGGTAAATCTGAAAATGCAACACAATACAAAGAACTCTTACACAGAGAAAAATATGGTTCAGATATAAGTGAAGGTACAGAAGATTTAGAATCTATTATGGTTAAAGAGTTATGGATTAAATGGAATGATGAAAGTGGTAGACCAATAGTTAGAGTCTTAACAATAACAGGTGGGCAATTAGTAAGGGTATATGAACCAAACTATCGTAGATACCCTATGTTTACTTATAACCCTGAAAAAGATGCTAATTCTGTTTATAGTAATGCTTGGGTTAAAGACCTTATTTCAATGAATAAATCATTAGATAAGAGTGCTTCTCAGGTAGAAGGCTATATACAACGTATGCTTGCTGGTAAATATCTTATTAAACAAGGTGTTGAAATTTCATCTATTACAGATAGAGGAGCTGAGAAGATTTACTATAAAGGTTCAACACCTCCAATTCAACAAGCATTACCACCATTACCTAGTACACCGTTTACTTATACACAGGGATTAGAACGTTGGATTGAGGAATTGGGTGGTATAAGAGAAGCTTCTTTAGGTAGAGCACCATCTTCAGTACAATCAGGTAAAGGTATAGAAGCTTTACAGGCAGCTGATGCACAGACCGTTGCTGAGCCTATTGAGAATTTAGAGTTATTTTTAGCTGATGTTGGCGAATTTATACTAGAAGTTATATCAGATAATCAATTAGTTTCAGAAGAGATTGTTGAAGAAAATGATAAAATTAAGTTTATTGGTGATGTTGAGAATCCACCTGAAGATGCTATACAGATAAAACCATCACAAATAAAAGTTGCAATAGTTCCAGAAATCTCTTATAATGAAGAAAACAAGAGAGAGTGGTTGATTAGATTAGCAGAAGCTGGCATAGTAGATGAGCAAACATTACTTGAAAAACTCTCAATTTCTAACGTAGGCGATATTATAGAAAGAGTTAAAAAGAATAAAGAACAGAAGTTTAAAGAAGAGATGATTAAGCAGAAGGAAAGCCATAGGAGTGATGGACAAGCACCAGAAGATTCAGCTTCACTTGCTGACCAAGAAAACATGTCTATGGCAGCTGGTCAAGAACCTCCAATGACACCACAAGCATTATGGGTAGAAGAACATCTTGAATTACACATGGTATTTATACAGCAAAATGATGATGCCTACCAACAAAATCGAGAAATATTTGATTCGCATATTCAAAATGAAAATTCTTATCAATAATAATAAATGATTGAAATAAAATGTAAAAATTGTAGTAAGATTTTTAAAGATTATAAAAGTAATAATAAAAAGTTTTGTAGTCATAAATGTTATTCTTTTTCTTTAGAAGGAAAAATACCTTGGAATAAAGATTTAAAGGGATATAATACAGGGCATATAGTATCTAAAGAAACAAAAAAGAAAATAAGTAAAGCGAATAGTATTGCTCTTTTAGGCAATATTCCTTGGAATAAAGGTAAAAAGGGATTACAGGTAGCTTGGAATAAAGGTTTGAAAGGATATAATGCTGGTAATAAACATGTTAATTGGAAAGGTGGACAAGATTTAATTTTTACTATAAGAAATTGTTTTGAATATAGGCAATGGCGTTCTGATATATATACTAGAGATAATTTTACCTGTCAAGAATGTGGTGATAATAAAGGTGGAAATTTACATGCTCATCATATAAAAATGTTTTCTATCATATTAAAACAATATGATATACAGACAATACAAGAAGCAGAACATTGCGAAGAATTATGGAATATTAATAATGGAATTACTTGGTGTAAAGAATGCCACGAAGAATTTCATAAACAAAATGCCAGCATCAACTCAGACACTTAGAAATATAACTAAACGAAAATATGCCAATAAACAAAGGGTCATTTCTCAGCTCAGTAAAAAAAAGGTTAGGAATAAACCCAAAAGTTAAAGTTACAGAAGCAAAACAATCTTTTCCACGTTCTATAAAGGGACGTACAAAAGGTGAAACAGGTTTACAAACTTCTTTAAATGTTAAGAAAGCAAAAAATCAATCAACATTAAAAATTGATGGCGAAAGTCCTATGACTAGGGCTAAAAAACGATTTAAAGCAAAGTATGGTTATGATATGACATCTAGTAAAAAGAAAAATCTTTTAAGTGGTGTAGGAAGTAAAGCTTTTAGTGATTATAAGAAAATAGTTAAAGAAGAAAAAAAGATAGGTCATACTAGAAATGTAAGTCATCCTAAATTAATAGTTAAATAATTAAAATCTCAGAACGGTAACTGAGTTATCAAATTTTCGTTAATAATTAAGTAAAAAGTATTATGGAAGATGACAAAAAGGACGTAATAAAACCCGAGGGTGAGGGTGCATCACCGTCCGATGCAGTAGCACCTAAAGATGTACCGTCGACAGACGTTAAACCAAACAATCCAGGAGAATCTAAAATGGTAAACCCAGTAGAAACTCCAGCTCCAGCACCCGTTGAAGCTCCAAAGGATGGTAAAACAGCAGAAGAATTACAGGGGCAAATAGATAATCTTAACACTGCTCTTAAAGAAGAAAGAGAAACTAAAAAAGCTAGTTCTGAAGAATCTAATAAAAAGATTGAAGAACTAGAAAATTCTCTTAATGCAAACAAAGAAACTATTGATAAACTTCAAAATGTCTTTAGTCCAACAGAGGAAACTCCAGCGGAAGAAAAAACTCTTACTGAAACACAAGTTAAAGATATGATTCAGAAGAGTAATGAAGAAAGACAGGAAGAGGAACAACAAAAATCCAAACAAGAAGTTATTAAAAAAGAAATAGTTGAAATGGAAAAAGAGTGGGATGGTACAAGTGGAAAGCCAAAGTATAATGATGGTGAAATGATACAATGGCAAAAGGATAAAGAATTATTATATTTAACCCCTAAACAGGCTTTTAATGAACGATTTCACAATGAAATTATTGATTATGAAGCTAAGAAACGTATGGATAAACCAAACAGCGTACAAAATGTAGAAACTCCTTCCCCAGTTGAAGGCGACCATGTTCCTGCAGAGGGACAAATGCCTAAAACTGATATGGAACTTCGGAAACAAGTAATGGAAGCAATGGAAGCCGAAGAAACAGAAATGTAGTTTATTTATTTAAACTTAAATTAATATGGGACAGAATGTAACAAATCTTGCTGGTGCAGCGATTAAATTCTAGTCGCTTTACAGAGTAATCTGTAATACAAATCCGTTAAACTGCGGGAAACTCCTTAGAGCCTTTAGTACACCGAATAAAGTGTAAAAATCTAAAGGATTGGACAATCCGCATCCAAATCTTATGAAAATAACAAAAGTTTGTTGTTTATGTAAAAAGCCCTTTAAAATCTCAAAATCTCAAATAAGAAAATATTGTTCTCAGAAATGTTTTCGTTTATGGCGTAAAGATAATTTTCATCATACTAAAGAAACAAAACAACGCATGAGTGAAAGTAATAAATCATATAGAGAAAAATGTAAAAAATTAGACATTAAACCAATGGGTAAAGAATTCCAAAAAGGACATACTATAAATAATGGTAGAATTCCATGGAATAAAGATAAAAAAGGAATGCAAGAAGCTTGGAATAAAGGTTTAATAATGAAAAATTATTATGATGAGGAGCAATATAGTAATTTTATTGAAGGATGTATTGCTGGTGGAGTTAATTGCCAGTTAAAATTAGGCAATAAAGAATATAGAACAAGTATAGAAATTGCAATTAAAAAAGTATTAGATGAAATTGGTGAAAGATATCTTGAACAATACCCATTATTGGGCATAACAGTTACAGATTTTTACTTGCCAGATAAACATCTTGTAATATATTGTGATGGTGATTACTGGCATAATTATCCCTATGGTACTAAAAAAGATTATAGTGTTAATAAAGAATTGCAATGTTGCCATTATACAGTATTGAGATTTTGGGAAAGAGATATAAAAAATAAACTTGAAGAAATAAAGGAAAAAATCATAAGAGAGGTTCAACGACTATAATACGGCTCCCAAATGGGATGAAGGTATAGTCTAAACTATATAGAGATATATAGATAATAAATTGGAGAATTTATGACAAAGTAGTTCATGAACAGGTCTTTAAAAAGAATGTTCTTTTCATGAATATTTTACGTAACGTATCACATCAAATTGGCTCTACTACCAAGTATATTACAGTTCACTATGGACGTAATATAGGTTCTGCTGCTGGTGCAGAAACCTTAACTTTACCTACAGCAGGTAACCAGTCGTATCTACAAACAAGTGTTGCGATGAAATACAACTTTCATCAAATATCTCTTACAGATGTAGCTCTACAAGCATCTAACCGTTCTAAAGAATTTCTTGTAAATGCTTTAGAATCAGAATATACAGGTGCTAAAAATGATATGCAACGCCAATTAAGCCGTCAAGGCTACGGTGTTGGTACAGGTGTAATCTGTCGTGTAAATGATAGTTCACCAGATACAACTCTTACCTTTGATACACCAATGACAGGTAAGGATACTACAGATCAGTTTGATATAAGTAATGCGGTCATGTTTAGTTCTAGTGCAACCGCAGAAACTTCAGCAGCATTTACTACTATTAGTGCTATTACAGGTGCTAATACAATGACAGTTGCTTCCGCTTCAGGTGTTGCAGATGATGACTATGTTTACTTAGCTCATACAGCAACTAGCCCAGACACTTCTAACTTAAATGCAGAATTAACTGGTCTTAAGGCTATTATTGATGACTCTACTAACCTAACCACCTTCCAAGGACAATCTCGTGCTACTTATATTTGGTGGAAAGCTTTTGTGGATGATTCAACTAATCAAAGAAGCTTAACAGATCCCTTACTACATAGTACTCACTTAGAGGCTATGAAAAAGGGTGATCCAAAGTATATTTTAACTCACCACGATGTATTTAGTGCTTACGGGCAACTATTAAGCCCAGATAGACGCTACACAGCTTCTATGGAGCTTAATGGTGGATTTAAGGGAGTAGACTTTAGTGGACTAGCAATGGTTCCTGATTTCGATTGTCCTTACGATGAAGCTTTCTTTATTGACCCTAGTTCTCTCTCAGTAGAGGATTTAGCTCCAATTTCATTCTTGAATGAAGATGGCAATATTCTAGATAGGTCTTCGACAACTCCTGCATGGAATGCCACGCTCAGATATTATGCCAACCTCGCTTGCTCCGCTTGTAATAAAAATGCTGTCTTGAGAGACGTGATAAAATGAGTTCTCTGACAGATTAAAGAAACAATAGGTTCGACGGACGAAAGTGGGAAGGAGATTAGTTCTCCTTCCCAGCCTATATTAAATAATTAAACAATTATAGTAGAGGAAATATTCCTCTTCTTTCATTGCTTAAGTATCCCTTTCTAAAAATGCAACGATTAATATGTAGTACGGTCGAGAGGGGGTAAACTATTAATAAAGCAAAGAAATTATAAACATATGATAAAAAATAGAAACATAGCGTTGGATGCAGGTATTGACCCATCCAAAATTAGAGGATTTAATGTTCAAGGCGACACATATTACGTCGTAACAGCAACTAATCCTATTCTTCAATTCTTAATTCCACGAGTTGGACCAGATTATCTTAAGGCAACTATTACGTTAGCAGTAGCAGCGGCTAGTGCTTATGATACAATCTATATCTGTGGAACAGAGAATCAAGAGAGTTCAGCAACATTAACAAATGATTTTGATGAAGCAGTTACAATTCCAGCTACTAAAATGGGATTAAAAATTATTGGTCTTGGTAATAGCCCAGAGGGTATTGCTTGGAATGCAGATGCAGATGAAACTATATTAACAGTTAATGCTAGAGATTGTTATGTTACAAACTTTAGACTTAGACCCGATGGAGCAACTACTGGTAGAGGTATTAAAGTAAATACTAATGCTGGAATGACTCTTAATGCAATGGGATTTACTGTTGAAAATGTAATCTTTAGAAGTACAGTAACAACTGCTCTTGCAGGAATTGATATTGATGGAACAAATGATGTTACAATTAAAGATTGTATATTTACTAGCGTATTAACAGGTATTGTTAGTACAAGTCCAGGACACTCAGTACAATATAGAACAATAATTGAAAACAACTTATTTGATGATAAATGTACTAATGCAATAGATATTGATTGCAGAAGTGGTCTAATCAAAGATAATGCAATCGGTGTTGGATTAACATTGATGATTGGAACAGATAAATATTCTGTAGGAAAAGAAAACATAGTAACTGGTCATAATCTATTAGTGGCTTCAGCTTACGAAACTAATTGTTCAGGTTATTCAACTGACAATTGGCTTGGAAATACCTGTAGTGATATAGGTAGTTCAGTTGTATCAGCTGATGGAACTGTATTTGGATATCCACAAGCTTAAATTTTTCTCTTGCTTCTCTTTATGGGGAGCAAGAATAAGAACTTAATTAACTAAAATTAAAAATATGATTAAAGGAAGCGATTTGGGGAAAGAAGTTTTAATAGCTGGAACTAAGACAGTGTTTGATTTGTCTGGTTCTGCAGCTACTGAATTAGTTCTCTACCATAAAAATAAAGAAATTGTAATTCATAAAGTGTGGGTTAAATATATAGAGGCAACTTCAGCTAATACTGGTGTTACTATTCAAATTGGTAATAGTACAACAGATAATGCTTATGTTGAAGTAACAAGTGTGGTTAGTCAAGATGCCCTTAGCTCGACAGAATATAATACAGGTGATTTCACGCTAGGAATTATTCCTCGTGATACAGAAGTTATTATTTCGCATGATGGTAGTAAAAGTGGTGCTGGAACATGTTATGTATGGTTCTCATACACGCTTAATGACTGAGTTTAATAAATAATTAAAAATAAAACTATGTTAATACAAAATAATGGTGATATCTTAGAGGCAACATTTAATGGACAAGGACAGGTTATTGGTATAGGAATTTCTGAAGTTGAGAATACTTTAGGAACTTACCTTACTGTAAAATATTCTCAAATAGTAGAAGCTATTGCACAAGACAAAGAATTAAAAGAAATTCTTGATGATAAAGAAGAAGTAGTAGTAGAAAAACCTGTTGAAAAAGAAGTTAAGAAATCAGTTAAAAAATTAATAAGTAAAGTTTTAAAGAAATCTAAAAAATAATTAATTAAGAAAAAAGGTATGTTAATAAAAAACAACGGTAAGAAATTTGATATTTTATATGATGGAAATGAATATCATGTTCCTACAGGACAATTCGAAGTAACAGAAGCATTAGGACTTCATATTCAGCAAAAAACTATGGAATGGGGAGTAAGCATTGAAATAGTAGATGGAGCTGAAGATAAGCAAGCCATTACAGGTTTACTACCAAACCAAAAAGTGGAAGAGAAGCCCGAAGTAGAAGAGAAACCTAAAGAAGTAAAAACTAAAGATGAAAAACCAACAGAAACTAAAAAGACAGGACAAACTGCTTAATTGTGAAAGAAAATTAGATGGTACTGTAGAAATTACACGTAAAAGCCCATTCTATCACAAAATA
>Ga0222637_1000956_pt1 | contig 10952 bp, 14 predicted proteins | sample AntAcemetagen143_FD_181149 | JGI IMG/M metagenome (GOLD analysis project Ga0222637, IMG submission 181149) | Saline water microbial communities from Ace Lake, Antarctica - #143 | ecosystem: Environmental > Aquatic > Non-marine Saline and Alkaline > Saline | place: Antarctica: Ace Lake...
CTATCCCTGCAGTTTGTTTAAGTTCTTTAACTATTAAGTCCATTTTCTCAATAGTCTTTTCGTGGTCATGTCTGAACTCTAACAAATCTGCACTCGTATTCTTCATCTCTTTTTTCAAATCATTGGTTCTTTTGATAAAATCGTTTTTAATCATATCAACTTCTCTTAAAAGATTGTTAACTTTCCCTTCCAATGCTTTAACCCAGAGATATAATTTAGCTTGATCAAATCCTCCTTGATCAGTCTGTTCTCCTTTTTTCCCTGCTGGTTTCTTACTTCCAAAGTCCATTATAACATTAAATAAAGAAATCAATATAATAAAGTTATGGGAGTACTCTAAAGTAGTATTGGGGTAGAAAAGTTTATTAATGAAACTTAATTTTTCTAATTTATGAGAACTAAAGATCAAAATATAGAAGATATCCGTAATTTAGTAATGGGCGGAATAGAAGGATATGCTGCTAAAGTATTTTTGGATGCTTCTTGGAGATTTGCTGAAATAAATTCCACTATTGATAGTTGTGATAGTGTTGTAGGACATCTTGCTGTTGGTCTTAATGTTGGTGGTTATCTTGTAGCTGGTCTCGTTGGTTCAACTTTAGCTTGTAAAGCTTTTTATGATATTGGCAGACCATTTGTTAGAGATGTTAAAGGGATCTATAATTTATTTAAAAAATAATTTTAAGATGAATTAATTTTTTCTTTTCTTTCTTATCCTCCAGCAGAGCAAATTATTTAAACCTATTACATAAATATAACACATGTTACAAAAAAGTAATATCTCTCCCAAACACAACATTTAAATAGTAATGTTACATAAATGTCATATATGTTACAAAAATGTAGTATTTTGCAAGTGGCAGGTGTTTTCTTTAATGAGCCGACTAAAGATCATTATTTGATAGAAATTAGTCAAAAAGCTAATCTGGCCCATACTGCTGTTAAGAAACATCTTTTAGAACTTAAAAGATTATCAATAATAACAGAACATCATGAGCAGAAAGGAAAAAGAACTTTTCCCATCTATAAAGCAAACATTAATAATAAAGAATATAAAAAACAAAAGAAAATCTCAAATTTAATTCAATTACAAGATTCTAATTTAATTCCATTTCTAAAAGACAATTTCATGCCAAAATCTATTGTTCTCTTTGGAAGTTTTCAAAAGGGAGAAGACATTGAAGATAGTGATATTGATTTATTCATTGAATGTAAGAAAGAAAATCTTGATGTAAACAAATTCAAAAAATCATTGAACAGAAACATCCAACTTCATTTCAAGGATCATTTTAAGAAATATCCTGAAGATTTAAAAAATAATATCATTAATGGTCTTGTCTTAGAGGGTTATTTGGAGGGTTTTTGATGATTATTAATACAGAACCGGATAAAGCAAAAGCAAAATCTTTAACAGAGATGGCCAAGATTACTTTGGAAAGATTAAAAGAAACTGATAAAGAAAAATATCCCTCCAATACTTTAACAGATTATTATAATATCATTAGAAAATTAATGGAAGCTTTAAATGCTTTAGATGGCGTTAAAATAAAAGGAGAGGGCGCACATTTTCAAATCATTGATTATGTTTGTGATCAGTATAAGCTTCACATCTCTACTAAACAATTCATTCAAGATTTAAGAGATTATAGAAACAGAATTTCTTATGAGGGATTTAATGTTAAAGAGAGTTTTATTGAATCTAATGCCTCTAAGATAGAAAAGATTATTAGTTTGTTATTAAAATTAGTAAATGAAAAATTAAATTAAAAAGATGGTAAGTAAAAAAGAACAGAAGTTCTTTTTTTGACCAGTCTTTTTTAACTATGTGAAAAAAGATGGTGCTAACAGAAAAAAAGTGTTTTGAGTACGAAACTATCCATGAAGGAGAAAACAAGATTCTTAAGATTCCTTTAGAAAGATGTACCTTCCCTCCTTCAATTGAATATAGTGATTTGTGTATGGCTAAAGTTGTTGACGCTTTGTTAGAAGTTACGGGGGTAACGATAATCAATCTAACTCAATTACGAGAGTACGAATATGATTATTCACAAACTCATCTACTAATTGAATTGGCTTTACTTTACAAGAGATTAAACAAAGATGAACGGCTTGCCTATTCCCATCTTGTTCTTGATCCGCAACATGAACGTTATATTCGTGGAAGTTATGCTGAATTTCAAAGGATAATTTCCAAATTGTTGAAAGAAGACCCTTTAGCTGCTTACATTACATTAAAACGTTTAGAAGTGAGAGAAAAAACTAAATTAAACAATTTAATCGATGAAAGACATTCCCTTTCACAACATAAGTTCATTGAGGTTTTACTAGCAGTAATTCAAGAGCTGGAAAAATTAAAGATTATTCAACAATTAATGCCCCATACTAAAGAAGAATACAAGTTAGGTTCTAGAGAGATTTATGGTAATATTTTTCATCCTACTACTCGACCAGATTTTATGTATACCAGATTGATTTTAGAATTTCCAGAAGGTAATTTAGAAGAAAGTTATCAGTTTGGTGATGGTGAAGATAAGTGTGATGTTAACATTTTTTCTTTCGATAATAATATTAAAACTATGTTTCATTTAACTCCACCTGAATTTCGTTTCACGGAAGAAGTTTATGAATTGTTGGATGATGCAAAACGAATTATGTCTGAACATAAACCCAGTCGAGAAGAGTTTGTTGATCCACAGAGAATGAGAGAAGTTTTCTTTAACATTGGTAAAGATTTATTGAACGATTTAATTGAACATAAGAAGCTTAAACTTTCTGACGATAAAGTTAATCAGTTAGCTCAAGCTTTACTGCGTTATACAGTTGGTTTTGGATTGATAGAATTATTGTTGTCAGATCCGAAAGTTCAGGACGTAAATATTAACGCCCCTAACGGAGAATTGCCAATTTTTATTGTTCATCAGGATTATGGTGATTGTTATACCAACATTTATCCTACTCGGCAAGAAGTTGATTCTTGGGCAACTAAATTGAGATTAATTTCCGGTAGACCTTTAGATGAAGCAAATCCTATTTTGGATACAGAACTTAAAGTTGAAGGCTTCACATCAAGAGTCTCTGCGATTACCGCCCCTTTAAGCCCCCTAGGGTTAGCTTTTTCATTTAGAAGGCATCGGGATTATCCTTGGACTTTTCCTCTCTATATGCAACCACATGTTAGGTATATGGATGCAATGGCAGCTGGTCTGTTAAGTTTTATTATTGATAATAACGCAACTATTCTTGTTGCCGGTACTCGATCTTCAGGAAAGAGCAGTTTGTTAGGAAGTTTCTTAGTTGAAATGTCTCGACGTTCAAGAATCATTACTATTGAAGATACTTTTGAACTTCCGCAAGAAGCAATGCGAGCTTTAGGTTATAACGTTGAAAATATGAAAGTTGCCGGTGCTTTATCTGCTCCCGGTTCAGAAGTTGATCCTAGTATTGGTATTCGTTCAACATTACGTTTAGGGGATTCTGCAATCTTTGTCGGAGAAGTTAGATCTAAAGAAGCAATTGCTTTGTTTGAAGCGATGCGAGTTGGTGCAGCAGCAAATGTTGTTGCAGGAACAATTCACGCTGATAGCCCTTATGGTGTTTTTGATAGGGTTGTTAATGATATTGGTGTTCCAAAAACAAGTTTTAAAGCAATTGATATTATTGTTACAACTAATCCCGTTATTTCTGGGTTAAAGAAATATAAAAGAGTTCTACGAATTACGGAAGTTAGAAAGCAGTGGGATGAAGATCCGTTAAGAGAACATGCTTTTGTTGATTTGATGGTCTATAATCCTAAAACAGATCAGTTAGAAATTACTGACGATTTGATTAACGGTAATTCTGAAATATTGAAAAGAATGGCTGGTAAAGTTAAAGAGTTTGCTGGCGATTGGGATGCTGTTTGGAATAATATTCAATTAAGAGCAGATTGTAAACAAGCGATTGTTGATATTGCTGCAGAGTTTAAAGATGATCAAATTTTGGAAGCAGAATTTGTAGTTGGTGCTAATGATATGTTTAAATTAATTTCTGATCGAATTAAAGATAAGTATGGCAAATTAGATTCATCTCGGATCTTGTTTGATTTTAAAGAATGGTTACGGAAGGAAGTCAGAAAGAAGGAACTATAACACTTTAATAATCTCTGCAGTGCTTAATACTGTTACTTTATTTTGTTTTTTCAAATCTTTATCATTTGACCAAAGAATACTGTTTGGATAAGCTAAAGCACAAGCAATGAATAAAACATCATCAATATCAATCTCTTTGATAATTTCTAAAGCTTCTTCACGATAAGGAATTAAAATAGAATTAGGAACTATTAAAATTTTCTTAATAATCAGTTGAAGTAATTGATTTAGATCTTCAGTTGTCATCCCTGATTTTCTAAACAACTCGTCTTTATGTTTTTCCATCTCTTCAAAAATAAATTCCGGAAATAAGAATTGTTTACCATACTCCAAAATTAATCTTCTAGTAAAAGAATCTCTAATTAGTGCTGAGAACAAAACATTTGAATCAATAATTATCTTCATGCTAAAAACCGTTTTGTTGCTGAAGACTTGATTCTCTTACTAAATTCTTTAATGTCTTTCTCGGTAAGTTTGCTTTTCTTAGCTAATTTTTCTGCTAAGTGTAATATCTCTATCTTTTCAATAATCGCTTTTCTTGCTACTTCACTCCATTTGACTTCGGAGAAATGTCTCATCTCTCCGTGTATATCATCTGGAATTGCTAAAGTTATATTTCCCATATTTAATCACCAAACATATTTATGTGGGTACACATATTTAAGTGTTTCGGTGATTTTTGTAAGAATGGTTAAAAGAAGTCAGAAAAAGAGAAAGTTAAGATTATCTTTTCTTTTGTATTAATTTAAGAATTCTTGTTTCTACATTTTCTTGTTGTAATTCTCTAATTGTTTCTTCATCAAGCATTTTTCTTTCAGTATAATGATCATCGATATTTTTATCTTTAGAATATTCGGGTTTATAACTTTTTATTCCAAAAAGATTTCCTTCAAAGTTAGCTATGGTATAAACATAATCAATTTCTTTTGAGATAATGTGTCTAATAAATTCTCCTTTCTTTAATTCAACTTCTAGGCTATCAAATCCTCTGAGTTGTACGTCTAATTTTAATTTACCATCTCCTAATTGATATAATTCAAAACCTGAAGCTATTGCTCCCACCATATCAGCACCTTCTTCATAACAAAAAGCTACATGATCTCCTTCTTGTAATTTTACTTTCATATCCTCCTATTTGAGACTTATATTTATATTAATTTTGGTGTTTAAGAAGTCAGAAAGAAAGTTAATCTGTTTTTTTCATAACATAAAAAAGTTCATTACTAAATTCTAGAATATTTAATTTGTACCTTAATCTCTTACACATTAATTCAATCCAACCCTTCCTAGGATAATTCATCTTCTTGCCGGACATGGTTAAAGTTGGAAAACTTACTACAATAAACTTTGCAGGGATAGCTTTAATAATTTCTTCAGAAGTCTTATGACCTTTACCTTTATCTAAAACATCAGTCATCTTGAATAAGAAAGCAACTTCTGCTTTGGGCAATTTTTTTACTTTCTCTATTTGTAATAAATCTAAAATTCCTGCTTTACCATTAATCTTTTTGTCTTTGAAAAATTTATTTAAGACTTTAACTTCTTCTTTGCTTAAATCGTAAGCAAAATAATTAACATTCTTTAAATTCATGTAAGAAAACGATAAAGGATTGATTCCACTTCCTAAATCTAGAATGGTTTTTGGAATTCCTGTAATATTGAAAATTTTCTGATACAACTGATCATAAAAAGATAATCTTTCTTTAGTAGAAGAATGTGTTTCTAGAATTTTTTGATAATCTTTTTTCTTAAATAATTCTTTTAAATCTTTACTTTCTTTCTCAACCCGAAACAAACCATAACTTCTTCTTAACTTTGCCCGAACTTCTTTTATTGTTTGTTTATATTCTTTAGATTTAGGATTCAGTTCCTCGCTTAATTTTTTAAGAATCTTCGGTTCTTTTTTGAAATACCTGTTTAATTCTTCTTTTACAAACTTACTATCTAACTCAGCCAATTCTTTTTTCTGTTTGATATCTTTGATTAGTTGGGTTAACATTAAGATTATTAATTTTTTAGTGTATATAAATTTTCGCTACATTTTTAAAGAAAGAAATATTAATAATCTCTAATGAGAGAACATTTAAAGAAAACCTGGAAGTTTTTCTGGAATGATGATAGTATTTGGAGTTGGTTAGCTAATATTATTGTTGCTTTCTTAGTTATTCGTTTTCTTGTTTATCCCTTTCTAGGATTAATTTTAGGAACAGGTTTTCCAATTGTCGCAGTTATCTCGGAATCAATGGAACATGGCACTCATGCAGACTTAATTTGCGGACAAAAATTCGTTGAATTCCCAGAATCATTTGATAGTTATTGGCAAGTTTGTGGTCAATGGTATGAATCTAACGGGATTACTAAAGAACAATTTAATAAATTTCCCTTCAGAGACGGTTTTAGAAAGGGTGATGTGATTATTCTCTGGCGAGCAAATAAGAATAATTTAGATGTTGGAGATGTTTTAATATTTCAGGGAAGTAAACCGCAACCATTAATTCACCGGGTTGTTAAGGTTTGGAAAGAAGATTCACAAACATATTATCAAACTAAAGGTGATCATAATAGCGGTAGTATCTCTGGCAGTTTAGGTGAAGAGAAGATTTCTGAAGATAGATTGTATGGAAAAGGTGTTATCAGGGTTCCATATTTGGGCTGGATAAAAATTTTATTTGTGGATGCTGTTAAACCGTTAGGAATAAATATTGTCCGATAATTCTAGTTCTGCTCTCAAGTTATTCTCGAAACATTTATAATTGAAAAAGATTTATCTTCTATTATGGCAAAAAAGAGTTGGTGGCAAAAACATTTTGCTCGGGATGAACATCAAGAGAAAATTGATATTGTTAAAGATTTAGATGCAATTGTTGAACATTTAGAAGAAATCAATTATGATGTTAAAAGTATTCTTCCTGAACTTAAAAAATTGATGGAGTTGGAAAAGGAACGTAAAGTTGCTGATTCTAGTATAACCCACATTAATTTGGAAACACAAGCTTCTATTTTAGATGGTTTGTTAGAGAAATACGAATTCTTTCAGAACGATGTTGATATTAATGGTTTGAGATTAAAAGCAATCGCTAACCAATTCTTAAGTAACGCTAAGAAGCACGGCTTAACTGATCTAGTCAAAGAAAAGAAAGCTGATCAGAGATGGAAGTTCTTCTGGTAGAGTTGTTTTGATGTAGAGAGTTTAAGTAATTCTAATTTCTTTAAACGCTTCTTGATCTCACATTCTTCTTAATTTTCACATATCTATATTAATCACCTCTTGTTTTCTATGTTTTATCATGGGAAAGAAATTCAAGAAAGTCTACATTGAAATTACTAATGTTTGTAATTTGAATTGTGATTTTTGTGCTAAAACAAAAAGAAAACCTGGACATATGCCACTCAAGCTTTTTAAGAAAGTATTAGAGGAGGTAAAACCTTTAACAGATGAGATAACTTTACATGTCATGGGAGAGCCTTTACTGCACCCAGAGTTTGAAGAGATTATACAAGCAATAAAAAAAGAAGATATCAAAGTAAATCTAACAACAAATGCAACTTTGGTTGGTAAGTATAAAGAATTACTTGTTGAGATTCCTTTTAGAAGAATTAATTTTTCTTTACATGGAATTGAATTAATAGAAAATGAAAAGAAAAAATATGATATTCTAAAAGATTTAATTGATTTTACAAAAAATGCTCAAAATATGAGAGATGATTTAATAATTATATACAGACTGTGGAATCTAAAATTAGAAAATAAGATTAACAGAGAAAAACTTTTACGATTTATTGAAAATGAATTCGAAATTAAATTGGATAGAAATGTAAAAATTAAAACTAGTAAGAAGATTAAGAACAACGCATTCATCCATTATGATGAAAGTTTTCTATGGCCAAATATTAATGGCAATGTTATAAGAGAGAAAGGCTATTGTCATGGACTTGGAACTCATATAGGTGTTTTAGTTGATGGTACGATAATTCCTTGTTGTCTTGATAGTGAAGGATGTATTAATTTAGGAAACATTAAAGATTCTTGTTTAACTGAAATTTTAAATACCAAGCGAGCAAAAGACATGAAAACTGGGTTTAATGAAAGAAAACTAACTGAAGATTTATGTAAAAGATGCAGTTTTATAGACAGATTTGATTAGGAAAAGGAATTAAATTATTTAACGAAACCAATAAAGAATTACAATTAAAACTTAAAAAGAATAAATCTTATGATTCTGGTGTAATTGAATCCCATTATGTTTGTGCTTGAAATAAAGACTTCTCACTGCGTTCGACCTACTTCATCGGAAACTTAATCTCGTTATGAGCATTTGTTTAACAAATTCAGCAAACCTTTTTAAATATCCAAAAAGAATTTTTGGAGATTAAAAAGCAGAATGTTTTTAAATAAGCCCAACAATTTAACTTAAATACCTGAATGTGGGCAGTAGCTTGCCTGAACTGGTGTAAAATGAAAGCAAATTAGGAGGCTAAATTAAAATGGGATTATACAAACATGTAAGAAATCTTTGGAAGAAACCAAAGGCAAACATGCCGGAATTATGGCGTGAAAGATTAATTAAGTGGAGAAAAGAGAATTCTACTGTAAAATTAGAACGGCCAACAAGAATTGATCGGGCTCGTTCATTAGGTTATAAAGCTAAACAGGGATTTGTTGTTGTTAGGCAAAGAGTTCTTCGTGGTGGACATACAAGACCACAAATTAAAAAAGGAAGAAGGCCAAAACGTTACGGAACTAGATTAGATTTAGGTAAAAACTATAAACAAATTGCTGAAGAGCGTTGTCAAAGAAAATTCAAGAATCTTACACTTTTAAATTCTTATTGGGTAATTGAAGATGGTAAACATTATTGGTACGAAGTTATTTTTGTAGATCCAAACCATCCGGTGATTAAGTCTGATAAGAATTTAGCTTGGTTACAAGATAAGAAACATCATAGCAGAGTCTTTAGAGGAAAAACTTCTACTGCAAGAAAGAGTAGAGGACTTAGAGGAAAAGGTTTAGGCTATGAGAAAGCACGTCCAAGTAGAAGAGCTAACTCGAGAAAACAATAGTTTTCTTTTTTTTAATTTTCTTTTTATTTCTTTTATTTTAAAATAACCAAAAATTATATAAATAGCTTCAAAAAAACAATTATTATGTTTCCTTCAATCAGAGATACTTTAGCAACAAATTATGAGAAAAGTTTAGTTGTAGTTTCACAATTAGCTAGTCTTACAGATAATATGGTTCGAGAAGAAGAAATTCTTACTTCTTTAATTCAATTAAAAAAACCTCTTGGGCTTTATCGTCTTTACCCTCATAATATGATTTATAGTTTAAGATGTGGTGGAGATATTTTTAGGTTTGATGATCAACATCCACAAAGAATTCGTGCTAGATATTTTAGATTAACAGAAGAAGGGTTAAATAAAGTTGACCATGCTATTTACAAAAGTTCTTTGTTGGAACAAGAAGTAAGAGATTTTATTGCAACTGTTGCTGATGAAGTAATTACAAAAATTAATCCCAAACATGTTTTTGGAAGACATTATTTTGGTAAAGAAGAAAACTTTCCAGCTCTACCTAGGTACGTTTCTTTTATGAAACCAGAATAAAAAGATGATTTCTTTAACAATATTTTTAAATAAATCCTAATTCAAAGTATTTATGATTAATATTAGCCAATTAGTAAGAAAATCAAAACAGCATCCGCTAACTGATCGATTAATAGAGTTTGTAGAACCAGAATTTTATTTGGCTGAAAACGTGGCAGATTATAGGGCTAATCGGTCAATAATTACTCCTCCTTGGTTTAAGAGGATTCCTTCATCAGCCGCAAATAATTATGCTTTTATTGTTTTTTATAACGTTGGAATAAAGGCAATATTTGAGGATGGTGAGTTGATTGAAAACTATGTTGAAGTTCACGATAATAGTCGTACGTCAGCTATTTGTTGGCCAGGACTTGGAGATGATTATCCTTGTAAAAAATCTTATCCTCAAACATTAGCCGACGGCGAATTAGATTTAAAAGATTGGGTTTATCAATTAATAGTTAGGCATATTTATGAGAAAGAGTTATCATTTGTTGTTTCTGTGACAAAAAATAAATTTTCCACTCCTAGAATAAAAAAAGATTCTTTGGTTAATAAAATCAGTTCATTGTTTCCTGAACTTGAACCGCAACCACAATATTAAAATTAAGAAAAAATAAATAAAAAATTAAATAAACGTAAACTTAAACCCAATCTGGTAAATGATTATTTCTACACCGTTATTCACTTCTGCAGGGGCTAATCTTCCATCTCCAAACCATTTATAGAACCAAGCTGCAAATAATCCTGAGTAACTATAAACTTCTTCATCACCGTCAACAGAGATGATTAAACTTTCATCTTCATCTGGAATGTTTGGGTCGTCTAAACTTACACAGATTTCTTTCCCCTGAACTAAAGCACAACCAGAAGTGATTGCAAAATATTCGTTTTCATCATCTAACTTAACATTCTCACTGCTAGATTCTTTAGGACCTTGCAATACCGTTGGTTCAACTAAGATCACTTCAGAAAAATCATTGTTGTCTTGATTTTCATTTGCAGTGCCAAATTGGTCTAAAACAAGATTAGCAGTTAGTTCCCACTTGTCTAAACTTAACTTTAACGGAGGAATTGTTACTTGTTCTATTTCATTGAAAGAATTTTCTGATTCGTATCTTAAAGTATCGCCCGGTTGAAGTTCAACAAGGAAAGTGTCTAGAGAATTTTCATATCCCACTAATCCAGCTTTCTCAATTGAAGCTAAAGTATCAACTAATTCTTCTTCAGTATATTCTCGGA
>Ga0222637_1000959_pt1 | contig 10939 bp, 10 predicted proteins | sample AntAcemetagen143_FD_181149 | JGI IMG/M metagenome (GOLD analysis project Ga0222637, IMG submission 181149) | Saline water microbial communities from Ace Lake, Antarctica - #143 | ecosystem: Environmental > Aquatic > Non-marine Saline and Alkaline > Saline | place: Antarctica: Ace Lake...
GATACCTCGGAGAATGCGCCACGCTTAGCTCAACCGTTCTCGATGCTTCGTCGTCATCCCACTCCATCTCATTCGTATCGACTAGCAGCTTGATGAAGTCGCCGGTGAAGTCCTTGCGCACGTTCGTCCCGTTCTTCGTAATCGTCAAGTCATCGCAGTCTATTACCATCACGTCTCCCGCTGCCAATGTACCAGTATAACCGAGTATTTGGACAAGGTATAGCAGCGCGGATGCTGATAGGCTAGACGCTGATGAGATCTCTACAGCGCCGCCGAACACGCTCACGCTTACGGCTTCAAGCGCACAAGATACAGCTATAGCAACGATGCCAAGGAACAAGTCTGAGAACTCAGCCGTCATCTCGGTGGCCGAATCTATGGCAGCGATGGCCTGAGCGATTAGAGACGCCTGTAATGACATCTCAGCCGGTGATGCAATAGAAGACACGCCGCTGAATAGCATGGATGGTACTGCGCCCATCGTTGCCGCCTGGCCGACGAACATCGCAGACGTGCCAGCGAGGACTAGCTTCGCAGTTGCTGTCAGATCTAGGCCGTTCAGGATTGCAATGATGGCCTGCGTCCTGCGCGTAGATAGAGCAGACAATGTAGCGGCAGTCGATATGCCTGATACGCCGCCGTGGATCATCGACGCGATGCCAGATAGTTCAGCGATAGAATCTATGGCGGCGATACCCGACGCAATTAGCTGTTCGTCTGCTGTCATCTCTAGCGCGGATACGATGGCGCAGATGGCGGTAAGAACGCCAAAGTCACCGTCTGCTAACAGCACAACGCCCTGATCTATATCAGCGATGGCGGTAGACAGGATTCTAGTTTGCAGCGCGGTTAGAGTTGACGGCTGTGATATGTCGGCAATCCCACTCGCGACTAGAGACTGAAGCGCAGACAAGACTGCCGATGATTCGATTGCAGATAACGCGCCAGTCTTGAGAGTCTGCAACGCCGATAGGACTACCGCGTTATCAATCGTAGTGATCCCAGACGCGATAAGAGCTTGCAGCGCGGTTAATGCCGCACCGTTATCTACCGACACGACGCCACTAGGCTTGAACGACTGGAGAATTGATAAGACTGAGCCGTTAGAGATGTCAGATATTGCAGGCGATAAGACGCGAGTTTGTAACGCTTCCAAGACAGCATCCTGAGAGATAGAAGAAACTCCATCAGCGATCAACGATTGGATGGCTTCAAGAGTCGCTGGCGATAGGATGCCAGAGAGCGCCTGAATTATCCTAGTCGTCCGTGCTATCAACTCAGCTCCGGACGTGATGCCAGATACGCCGCTGAATAACATGGACGGATCGGCGAGCATCAGTGCCGCCTGCCCTACGAACATCGCAGACGTACCGGCGATAATTAGCTTCTCATCAGCGTTTATCACTAGAGCCTGAGCTACAGCGCATAGCGCCGATTCCAGAATCCTAGTCTGTAGAGCGGTTAATGTCGCGCCGTTATCGACTGCCACGACGCCACTAGCCTTGAACGACTGGAGGATTGATAGCACTGAGCCGTTAGAGATGTCAGCTACGCCGCCGTGCTTTAGTAGTTGAAGGGCGGATAGAACGACTGAGTTGTCTATAGATAAAACGACGCCGCGCTTGAGAAGCTGCAACGCTGAAAGAACTACGGCATTGTCAATCGTAGATATCCCAGACGCGATAAGAGATTGCAGCGCGGTTAATGCCGCACCGTTATCTACCGACACGACTCCGCTAGCTTTGAGCGACTGAAGGATTGATAAGACTGAGCCGTTAGAGATATCAGCTACGCCGCCGTGCTTGAGAAGTTGCAACGCTGATAAGACTGATGCGTTAGAGATGTCCGCTATGCCTGACGCCACTAGCTTCTCATCTGATGATACGACGGCAGACGATAGCATCTCGACGATGGCATAGACGATAGCCGTTGTTACGCCAGTGGTGAATGTCTTGATGAAACCGTCGTTGTCCGTGCCTGCATACGCCAGGATGAAGTGGGTGCTATCAATCATTACGAGAGAGTTGCGGGTTCCATTAACAGCATCGTGTTCAAGGCTGTCTATCTGCGTAATATTGTCGTAGCTTCCGTCTATGCTAAACGTCTTGATGAAACCGTCGTTGTCCGTGCCTGCATACGCCAGGATGAAGTGGGTGCTATCAATCATTACGAGAGAGTTGTGGTATCCAAAGACAGCATCGTGTTCAAGGCTGTCTATCTGCGTAATATTGTCGTAGCTTCCGTCTATGCTAAACGTCTTGATGAAACCGTCGCTGTCAGTTCCTGCATACGCCAGGATGAAGTGGGTGCTATCAATCATTACGAGAGAGTTGTAGGCCCCAAAGACAGCATCGTGTTCAAGGCTGTCTATCTGCGTAATATTGTCGTAGCTTCCGTTTATGCTGAAGGTTTTGATGAAACCGTCGGTGCCATCGCCTGTATACGCCAGGATGAAGTGGGTGGCGTCGATCATTACGAGAGAGTTGAAGGACCCATTAACAGCATCATGTTCAAGGCTGTCTATCTCTGTAATGTTGTAGCTTCCGTCTATGCTGAACGTCTTGATGAAACCGTCCTCGCCATCGCCAGCATACGCCAGGATGAAGTGGGTGGCGTCAATCATTACGAGAGAGTTGTAGTACACGTAAGCAGCATCATGTTCAATTCTGTATATCTCTGTGATGTTGTAACTGCCGTCTATGCTGAACGTCTTGATGAAACCGTCGTTGCTAGCGCCTGTATATGCCAGGATGAAGTGGGTGCTATCAATCATTACGAGAGAGTTGTGGGTTCCATTAACAGCATCATGTTCAAGGCTGTCTATCTCTGTAACCACGTAACTGCCGTCTATGCTGAAGGTTTTGATGTAACCGTCGGTGCCATCGCCTGTATACGCCAGGATGAAGTGGGTGGCGTCAATCATTACGAGAGAGCTGTAGGTCCCATTAACAGTATCATGTTCAAGGCTGTCTATCTGTGTGATTCTGCACCATCCGTCAACGTAATGTCCGTATCTGTTCCTCGCTCATAAGTTGCTGCAAGCGTATTCTGTATCTCGTTGCCGGTAGGGGCAGCCAAGGTAGTCATCATTCACCTCTCATGCGCTTTATCTCGTCAACGATTGTTCTGGAATCCGCGTCCGGTTCTTTCAACGCAGACACCAACGACAGCACCCGCGCAATCTGCTCTGCCGTCAGTCCTTCGAGTCTAATCGTGATCTTGTCGCCTCCCAACTCTGAAGGGCTAAGCCCCGCTGCCATGCAAGTACATGACAGAGAGGCGTCAGCTCCGATACGTCTTGTGGGGTGAGCGCCTGCACTCGGCATAGTCTTCAGACTGCAAGCTGCTTCGTGCCTCATCGCTACGCCCCTGCTGAGATTGTTACGTCGATGTTGCCAGCCGCGAATACAAGCTGATCCCCGTCACCGACAGCCTTGGACGCAGTGAGCGCCCCGTAGTAGATGCCAGTCGTCGCCGCGTGAGTAGCCGACGTGGTAATCATCAGGTGAGTCACCGTGCCCCACGATCCACCGTTAGCCGCTGGGAACTCCAGTGCCGCTGAGTTGTCAATTGTCCTCGTGGCCGCGTCGTCGCCGAACGTGATCTCAGTTCGTGCGTAATCGTAGAGATCTGCAACCTCGTTAGTCGTTGCGCCTGCGTCAGTTGGATCTGCTGTTAACAGCGACCCGTATACAGTCGCCGTCTTCAAGTCAGCCGTTAGAAGGCTGTTTGCTCGTGCTGTTACCATCCCACTTGCCATCTTACATCACCCCTATTTTAGTGCTCTTGTTGTCAACGTGAATCCCACCACGTCGCCTACTCCGTTGTTCGTTACCGTGATCACCGGCGGCGTGTTATAGTCGCCTGCGTTCTCTACGTCTTCTGTCTGCAAATCAGCCGTGATCGTGAATGAATCTGTGTCCTCTGCGCCATACGAGAAAGGATCCGCGGCGATAAGTGGGAGTGAGAAGTATCCCTTAGCCCCACCGATCAACCTGTTAAGCGGCATGTTGCCTGAGTATCGCACCGTGTATGTCTTATTCGGCTCCTTGGTGAAGACTAAGGCCACGTCTATCGGCTTACCATCGCCATCGAGCAGTAATGCTGAGAACGTCCGCGTAAGGCTCTGAAGCGTCTCTGGCGTAGTCGAGTCGATCATCACGAGATCTAGCACGATCTGACGCGCTTCGAGATCTGACGAGAATAGCCGGACGCCGCTCTGTCCAGGTATCTCCACCTTGCGATCACGCGAGCCAGGAAGCACCGGCTCCTTGAAGTCAGGCAACAGCTCAACGCCCAGCGCCGTATTAGCCGTGCCTGCCAGCGTGAACCTTGCTATGTCGCTCATACGTTCCTCCCTAGTCCGCGCATCCTACTTTTCCACAGATCGTGAGTCTCTTTGGCAATCGCGGTGATGTCACCGTCGTTGCGGACGTAAACCTTATCGAAGTTAATGTCAACGTTGATCGTGCCGCCACCGCCGGCCAGTGCCATCGACGGACTCATAGCACTCACGATTCCCTGGCCAATCCCTGCAAGCACGCTTGGCTTGAGCGGGATGTAGGCTTCGGACACGCCAGCTTCGGCAACCATCCGCTTCGGTAGCATAGTAGGTGTGTTGTATACGCCACCGTCTCCGAGGTACGTTGTGTTGTCGTCCTTGCCGTACTCGCCGGTTCCAGATAGCCAGTCAAAGAAGTTGAGGACAGGTGATAGTAAGTTGCGTGCGGCTTCGTCTGTCTTCTTGATCTGTTCGTGAGACTGGAAGCCAAGCAATGCAGGCACAGCCGCGCTTAGAACTCCTTGCACGATTGTCCCAGTAGCTATTCCAGCCGCGCCAGTTGCTCCAGTTCCAGCCGCTGCCCCGGCTCCAGTGGCGGCTCCGGTAGCAGCAGCCCCAGCCGATCCAGCGGCAGACGCGGCTGTAGACAAAGCAGACGAAGCATCGCCAGCGCCGAATACGATCTTCCACAGTTGATCTACTGCCCAGTCAGCGGCGGCGTCGATACCTGAGTTCCAGATAGACGATACCATCGCAGCCATGCCATCAGTTACAGATTGAACCAGCGTCTTCTCTCCAGAGGTAACGTCCTTGATTATGTCGCCAAGCGCACTTGATAGGCTTCTCTTTAATCCGTCTAGGAATCCGCCGACTATTCGAGCTGTTTCCTCGGTTCCAGTCTGGACTACATCTTTGACTTCATCCCACAGCGACTTCACTTCATCAATAGCGTCCGGCGTCGCATCTGCTACCCCGTCGCCTATCTTGTCAGGTATGCTCTCGCCTGCTGCTTCCATCCGTTCTGCGTCAGCATAGATGGTATCGACTACCGATCCAGTGATTACGCCAGCTGAGTGTTCACCTGCTTCTGCAAGCCTCTCATCTGCTGCCCAGATGGCTTCGGCTGTTGTTGTCTCATATGCCTCACCGTACGCTTCCCCAGTAGCTTCACCGGCGGCCTCAGCTCGCTCAGGGCCTTCTGTCTCCATAGGCGTAAGCGCGTCGTCTATCATCTGCTGTCCGGCGGCTATCAGATCAGCGGACATGCTGCGAAGTCCGTCTATTAGTCCCTGTCCTGTATCCTCTCCGTATCCTTCTGCCACCTTTGATGGCGATTCAATTTCTCCACGATTTTCTATTCCAGTGAATACCGATCCGATAGCTTCTTCGCCAGTATCCTCTAGCTCTCCGAACTTGCCTTGTACCCCGTTGATTAACCCATCGCCACCAAATGCGCCAAGAGAATCACCTGCGTCATACGCGTCTGATTCTCCACTAGTCAATGCGCCAGCGAATGCAGACACCATATCCTCGCCAGCCGTCTTAGCTTCGTCTAGCGTCATTGCCAGTGCTTCGATGGCTTCGCCCGCTACGTTTCCAGCGGCATTCTCTACGCCATCTTTGCCGGATTCGATTCCATCAGCGTATGAATCCGCGGACTCCTCACCCCAGCCTAGCCACTCTTGGATGAAGCCAGGAACGATGTCGCGTATCCAGTCAATAGCTGCTTGGAATGCACCTATGATCGTGTCCCAGATCCTGTCGAAGAAGTCTCCGATTGAGTTCCACGCATTTGTCGTGATCCTCGTTACGTCATCCCATAGTTCTGTGAAGAACGGAACGATGACATCCCAGTATTCAACGATTAGTGCGGCGGCGGCGGCAACAGCCATAATCGCGATTACCCACGGATTCATCGCTGCAATCAGAAGCGGTATTTTAGCAAGTAGTGCTCCGAAATATGCAACCAACGCTACGGCCTTAATTGCTATGAATCCAGTTGTTATAACCGCAAGAGCAGCAGCGAATGCTTCCTTGTGATCTAGTACGAAGTTGATTAGCCCAGAGAAGGCATCCATAAGGCCGATTACGATTTCAATAGCTACGTCAAACGCGCCCTTGATAACATCTCTGAATGATACTGAAGACGTTTCAGCATCGTCGAACTTTCCAATGATGAAGTCAAACGCTTTCTTGATAGCATCCCATAGCCTTCCGACTGCTTGCTTCACTCCATCCCATGCACTCGTAACCCCATCAGCTTTATCTTCGGCAGATGACTTTATTCCATCCCACGCCTCAACTGCCTTATCCTTGATCCATACGAACGACTTAACAGCGAAGTCCTTGATCGCTGTCAGCGCGTTCTCTATCTTTGTCTTTATCGCGTCAGGTATTGGCAACGCTTCCCACGCTGCAACAACCATGTCGTGAATGAATCCAAGCGCGAGAACCGCAACGTCTTTGATGTCTTGCCACGCCGCCGCCCAGTCGCCGGTGAAGACGTTCTTGACGAACGACCATAGCTCCTTGAGAACAGCCCAGACGTATTCGACTGATAGCCGGATGAACTCGTTTGACTCGATCCAGTCAGCAGCCGCGCCGATGTAGTTGCCGATGGCGATTAGCATGTGTCCGACTACTCCGCGCAATCCGCCCATCTTCTCAATCCACGCGGTGAATCCGTTGACTAGCGGGATGATATGATTCTTCAGGAAGTTCTTCAGGATAGGCATCATGTCCTCGCCTATGGTGACGAGCAACAAATCGAACGATCCTTTAAGAATCGTAAGCTGGCCGGATAGCGTGTCAAGCTGAATGTCTGCCATCCGTTGAGCTGCGCCGCCTGCGCCTTCTAGCGACTTGGTGTATTCATCCAGGCCGTCTGATCCTTCCTGAAGTAGAATAGCCATCGCCGGGCCTGCTCGCTTGCCGAACAGATCCAGCATCTCCTTAGCGCCGAACCCTTTCTCCTCGAAGACGCCGAACACGTCAGCCATCCCCATGATGCTTCCATCGGGATTCTTGAGTTCGTCCATCGTCATACCGAGAGCGCCTAACTTATCTTTGAACAGATCGCTTTCGCCAATCAATTCAGACAGCGCCATCCTGAGCGCAGTACCAGCCATCGAGGCTTGTATGCCAGCATCGCCCATCTTACCTATCGCGGCGGCTGTCTCTTCGATTGACCATCCTGCTGCTGCGGCAAGTGGAGCTGCGTACTTGAACGATTCGCCAAGCATCTCTACGTTGACGTTTGCGCTTGCGGCTGTCTGTGCTAGAACGTCAGCCACTCTAGCGGCTTCTGCTGCATCCAGCCCCATCCCAGTTAGGATGTTCGATGTTATGTCTGCTGCTGCACCGAGATCCATCACCTGCGAAGACGCCAGCGCAACAACGCCGTCCATCGCTGAGATGATCTCAGTCGTCTCAAATCCAGCCCGCCCAAGGAACTCCATCCCGTCAGCGATCTCCGTCATGCTAAACTTGGATGTCTTACCGAGTTCCTTAGCCTTCTGCTCTAGCTCTTCAAACTGTTTAGCAGTTGCGCCGGTGACAGACTGAACCATCGCCATAGACTTCTCAAACTCAGCAGCCTTCTTGATAGCACCGACGAAGATAGCAGCACCGGCAGCGGCGATGATGGCAAATGCAGCTACGGCAACCTTGCCGAGCGTCTTGAATACCTTGCCCAGCTTGTTGCCGACGCTAGAGCCTTTGGCGTTGACGGCGTTAAGATCGCCAATCGCCTTAGCCTTGTTTATGCTAACAGTTCCAAAGAGCCGGAAGATCTCCAATTACGTCACCTACATCCCCGGCGGGAATAGCCCCATCTTCCCGCTCTTGAATAGCCGCTCGATCTCTTCGTCTGTCACTTCAGGTAGTTCTATCTCGACTGGATCCCCTAACCCAAGCTGCGCTAGGAAGTCTGTGAACGGTACAGCCTGACGAGAGCTACCATCGCCGGTAGTCGGTGGCTGCGTTCTGTAGTTCCACATCGCGTCCCACCTCCGCTCTTCCTTCTCAGCCTCGCCCGTCACTCTGATAAGCTGCATCAACCGCGCATACGGTAACGCTAGGACTTCTTCGTCTTGCCACCCGTAGCGGGCTTCGATCCTGTCGATTGCCCTTTCAAACGCTGTGTCAGCTTCTTCAGGCCCGGCGTCTGAGTCAGAGCCTTCACTCGGTCGAAAAAAGCCAGCACATCCTCATGCTCAATCAACGCCTGCGCGACTTGCACCTCAGATCCAAGCGGGAACACGTTAGGGTCGCGGATGGTTCCTTCGTTCGTCTGTCCGTCTTTCAGCTTATCCTCGATGTATCCAGGATGAATGCCGATGACAGATGCCAGGAAGTCAATCACCTGATCGAACGCATAAGGCAAGAAGTCGATGATAAATGTGCCAACCTCTTCAGGCCCCATCGTGTTCATGTTAGCAATGGCCTTGCGGTTGATGAACTCAGCACCCGCCGCGTAGATCTTCGCCATACGTTGAATGTCTAATAGTCCAAGGCGTCGCACCTTGAACTCGCGTCCCTCAATCTCAATCACTGGAGCTTCCCAAGTGAGCGGTGTAGATCCTTTCGTCGTGCCTGCGTCTGTCATGATACCTCCGTTTAGATAAGCCCTGAGGCGGTTAAGCCCCAGGGGTTGTGCTCGCTATGCTAGACAGCGCCGAGCCAGAATTCCACGGGCGCGTTCGCCAATGTCAGCCCCACAGATGGATCGAAGAAGCCCATAAACTTCACAGGCAAGATCGCCTCTTCAACCGCGCCTGCTGGGATGGAGATAGTGCCGGCCTCAGACAGACAGTTCTTGACGATGAAGACGCAGTACGGATTCGTATACGTCTGGTTAGATAGCTCGCATACCAGGGCGATGTTCGTCCAGTGATCCGCAGTCGCTACCTGTCCAGGCGTAATGACGTTGTAAGCGTCTCCGCTGGCTGTGGAATCGTAGGTGTACTTCGCTGTCACTTCGTCGGCGTCTGCGATGCTTCCGCCTGAAGCAGTTGCAATGAATGTAACTACTCCAGTGCCTGTAGCTACTGTGTAGTCAGTCGTGATAGTCGCTTGCACCGCATCAGTACTTGCGGCTCCGTACCATATCTGTAGCGTAGAGAAGATCGTGTTGGCCGCACCAATCAACGTCGGAGCTGAAGACCTAACAGCAGATCCAGAACCAAGATACTCAACGATTGCCGTCGGCGTCTCATCAGTCGAATCAGCAGCAGGCAAGAATCCGCCCGACCACGAGGTTGTCGTGTTCTCAAGGAGATTGACTTCAAGCGAAGGGATGCACTTGCTGATAAACCTGTGCCCTTCAATCAATCCCATCGCGCCGTCTGGTTCTACGTCGTGAAACTCCAATCCCCAGTCGAATGTAGATCCGCCCTTCGTCTCGCCCAGTAGAGTACCTGGCACTGCGATGGACGTAAAGTCCTTGTAAGCCTTACCAGGCCCACGTAGATACTTGTTTACCGCTGCTGCTGTGATACCTGTTTGCAGAGAACTTGCCATCTCGCTCACCTCTTATGTGATGTTCGTTACATCCCGCCCCGCCACAAAGCGGGCATCGAACTGCATTGCATAATGCCAAACGTTAGATACATCCGTTGGGATGTAGCCGCCAGAGAACCAACTCAACAGCCCACCGGCTTCATCGTTCGCCGTGGTAAATCGCCACTCGTGTAATAGAATCTTCGCTCTGTCTATCGCCTGATCTGGAACCGCTGAATCTACACCGTAATACCACAAGTCAAGAAAGTAGGAATGCGTGCTGTGGAACATGTCGCCGTTCAACGCGAGCCTATGCCAGAAGTACGGCATGGATGGATCGGCGGGCCCCATCACGCGATAGAGAGAAACAGGATCGCCCATCACGCTCTTCATCGTTGCGTCAGATGTAATACGAGTCCATAGCGCAGTGATGATCGCTTGCCCTGTCTCAACAGCCGCCACTAGAACCACCTCTTGTTTACTTCAATTAGCATCGCAGGCTTAGCCTGATCCAACGATCTCTTCAACCAAGGACGCCCGCCTTTATTACCTGGCTTCTTCTCAAGCGCCAATCCGTATTCAAGATCCGTTCCGATAAGTAAGTCGCCACCACTAGGCAAGATACGAACGTTGCCTTTCAATCTTCCAGTTGGCACGGCTGGGAACTCTCCTGGCGCAGACGCGGTGTAGTAAGTATTTTTTGAGTCGGGTACTTTGTAGACGCGCCCAGATCGTGTGCCTGATAGATTCTCAACTGTCTGATTTCGCCCAATGTCAGCAGTAGCACGAATAGCCCTGGCTCCCGTCGCTTCGATGGCGGCTGTCACAGCTGGAAGAAAGGACACGAACATCTTAGACACTGATCTTCTCACCTTCCCTATCCTCTTCAACTAGTACCGTCGTCATTCTGCTTTCACCGTCTGCGTTCACTGGCGAACTCTTCGGCCAGTAGATCTTGAGATAGTCGTCACTCCCATTCGTGTACCACACAAACCGCGATCCGCCAAGCGTGATCGTCGGCTTATCGTAGAATCTGAATTCCTTGCGCACTACTGCGTCAAGTTCGATCTGATACCGTTGAACGGCCATCGCCGGGCTAATAGACGACACCTCGCACCAACGAGTATCAGACGAAGCCGTAACCCACGTGCCCTGTGG
>Ga0222637_1000963_pt1 | contig 10885 bp, 19 predicted proteins | sample AntAcemetagen143_FD_181149 | JGI IMG/M metagenome (GOLD analysis project Ga0222637, IMG submission 181149) | Saline water microbial communities from Ace Lake, Antarctica - #143 | ecosystem: Environmental > Aquatic > Non-marine Saline and Alkaline > Saline | place: Antarctica: Ace Lake...
CTAATTTCTCTTCTCTACCTATATGTAATATATCCTTATTTAAAGAAACCATAACTTTATCTATAATATCATTGCCTGTAAGCATATTAAAAAGCTTCATTCTAAAAGTGCCTGATTTATTCATTAGAAAATTAATAGAAGAACCTTGTTTAGCTATATTTAATATAAGTTCTTCTTTTTCTATCACTATAGTCTGTGTTTGTAATATTTCTTTAATTCTTTCAGGAACATTTTTACCAATAGCATCAAATCTTTCAGGAACTTTTTCAGGAATAGTTAAAATATAAGCATTTACAGTATTAGATTTTATTCGTTCAATTTCAATTCCATTATCAAAAACCGCTAATACACTTGTTTTCTTAGTATCTTCCTTGCGTATAGCTTCTTTTCTTGGCTGTTCATTATAATATAAAAACCTAATTGCTCGAATAACACAAGACTTGCCAACATCACTACCCCCATGTATAATATTAATCCCCTTATCGAAATTAATAATTAAATGAGAATGTTTCTGAACATTTTTTAATTCAAGTTGTTTGAGCATGGTTTCTCCAAAGATTAGGCTGAGGAGGTCTCAAGTAGCCTCCCCAACCTTGTTACCGAACTACTTACTCTGCCTTTTCTTCTTTCTTTTCACTTCTCTTTCTAGGAGGAAGAGGTTTTGCACCTGTTTTTTCCATCAATATCTTGGTGTTGGTTCTGATACTCAAATCAACCTTCAACACCACCGTTAGCAATTTGTAAATAGCCTTTAACTTATCTTCTACAGTTGCTTTAGGGTCATCTATAACCTTCTTCGTCTCATCAAGTTCATAACGCACATCCTTTCCTGTAATCATAAAACTATACCTCCTTTTTTTTAAAATTTTTCAAAATATATATCTATTGTATTACCATTTCCTATAACTTGACCATCATAATCTATAAAACAATCTTTTATATCATATTCTTTTTTAATTCTATTAATAATATCTTCTAATGTATTACATTCAGTAAATGCCATAGGACATGTATTTTGGGATTTTCCGTTTATAATCATTGAAAACACTGTGAGAGTATTTGTATAATTTTCTTCATGTTCAGGTTTAAAAATACTATAACAACAAAGTTTTTTATATCTAATTTTAGCATGTCCATTATCATCTGTAGTTTTTATATAAGGTTTGTCCATTTATTCCTCCTTTTTACCATAATGTAAATCATCTGGTTTATCTGCTTTCATACTTTGAAAGCTTTCTCTTATATATTTTTTTAATCTAATGTTTTCTAATTTATTAGTTACATATAAATAAGTTAAAATTGATAAAACAATGCTCATTATTAAATATATATCCATTTATTCCTCCTTTATCTTACTGGCTTGGAAGGATTTAACATAGTCTATTAGGATTCTAACTGATTTATATACTTCATAATCTAATCTCTCTAAAATCTTAACTGCTACTTCTGCTTCTTTAATAGCTTCTCTTATTCTTTTAGTTTTTGGTAAAATAATAACACTTTTTGCCAACACTGTTAAAGCTAAACTTGCTTGGTGTATTGTCAATGATGCTCGCTTACAATATTCGTGCATATTATTATCCATTTTATCCTCCTCCTTTAAACCTTCGTCTAATACCTCTACAAAACTCTCTGAATCCTCTACCTCATTATTTATTAAATATTTTGTGCATTTTGTCGATAGCTTGGTTATAGCCATTTTTATATAAATCAAACAAATGTTTACTTTCGTGTTCAGGCATATCCTTATCTTCTATCTTCTTTGGCACTAATGCGTCAAGGTCTCTAAGGGCTTCGTCAACATCCCAATCATAGCCCCCTAATTTATTCAATATCTCTCTTGCTGTTTTCATAATTCCTCCTTAATTTTCTTTAATTTTTTTCTATTATAAATCTTCTTACTTTTCTTTATTTTAGTTACAGGACTTCTCTGCCACACATGCCGTTTTATAAATATTCTTCTACAAGGCATTTTACATTTTGTGCAAATATAATATAGAAACAATTTACCTATAGTTCTTACTTTAGCACCACAGCATTTAGATTTAACAGTTATATTTTTAATCATTATATAATCTCCTGATTAGTAATATACATAAAATATGCGTAATAATAATCTCTATTATGATTAGTTTTTGGATGACAAGAATGACATAGCGAAATTAAGTTAATAGGTAATAAATTATTTTTATCATAATCTATATGATGCACGTCTAATTTACGTCTACATTCTGTCTCAGGACATCCACATAATTGGCATTTATAACCATCTCTGTAACGGATTTGTTCTTTTAATTCTTTATCAAATTCCGCACCATACTCTGCATATTCATAAGGAATACCAGTTCCACCACCTGATAAAGACATTTTTTGTTTGCTTATTTTAGTATGTTTTTTTCCTTTCATTGGATGATTCTGAGAATCTTTGTATTTTATAATTTTGGAACATGAACGACATAAATTTAACTGATATAAGGCACTTTGATAACTTATTTCTTTTCCACAAATTTTACAATAATACTTTTTTAAAGTTTTGCCATCTATAAAATGAGAACTTAATTTTCCTTTTCTACCAAACATTGGATTATTTTCACCTAACATTAATATAGACATATATTTATAATGACAAAATAAACATCTCTTAGCATAATAATTTTTTAATTCTTTACCGCAATTTATACATTTTGGAAAATTTATACCTGTTCTTCTCTTTTTTGTAAAATTTTCCCTAAATTTTTTATTTTTCCATCTTTTTTTCATAGCACAGGATTTACATCTTGCCTCACTATATAAATAAATCTCTTTATTACAGTCTATACAATATTTTTTCTCTTTATATTGAGACATCTTGCCACCCCATTGCTTCAAATATTACTTTTATTTTATTTAAAATATTGCGTTCAATTATTTTTTGCCAATCTATTTTATTTTCAATTTGGTCTATATTAGTTTCATCCATCGCAATTACATCTTTAGCTTTACCTTTAACTTCTATTTGACTTGTTTTCATTATACCTTTTTCTAAAAATTCCTCTTCTGTCATGCCCATACCATGAGTTTCTTGAGCAGTTAGTAATCTTTTTTTAGTCATATTTTTAAAACCTTTTTCATTACCATCTTTATCATAAGTCATAATCAATTCTTTAACAACAGTTTTCATATCATAACCTTCAGGTTTAATAAATACATAGTGATAAGGCTCTCCTACTCTTTTTTCTAAATTACTATTTTGCAATGCTCTTAAAAATATAGGAGTATTAGAATAATCTTCTGGTTTTTTACCAAGTTTACAAGGAAAAGAAATATCTATTAATGGTTGATTATGTAATTCTTTAATCTCATTTTTAATCCAAGTAAAAATAGATTCTTTTGACTCGTTATCTTTAATTTTATCTAATAATTCTATTTGAAATCTTTTCATAAATATTGTAGAATCTTTTCTTTTAGCTTCAATTCCTTTTGTTTCTACTTTTATTTTCCCACTTTCTAATTTTTTCCATCCCTTATATCTACACATCGCTAATAAAATTAAGGTTTCATATCTCCCCTCAAAGTCAAAACTAATAGAGGATGATTTTCCAAATCTTTCTTGAGACCATTTTTGTATTAATTCATTTAACAAACCAGAAATATCTTGCCCTTTATCTCTACAAATTACTCCATCAGTATCTAAATATAAAATAGCATAACCTCTTTTCTTTAATTCATCTTCTACATAGTGAAGCACATCCCGAACCGTAGAAGTAATCATAGACGCAATACGAGAGTCATAGCATCTGAAGTGTTCATTTCCAATAACGCCCCACGCCGATAAAACCAACGCCTTCATTGCATCATATTTTTTCTCAATACTTTTGTATTCTGGAAGTTCAGGATTAGTCTCATTTTTTAATTTCTTTAATACATTTTTTTCAGTCAAAAGTTTTTTAGAAATAGAAGGTAATAAAGCATTGTTATCTTGCTTTATTAAATAGGTATTTGTAATTTTTTGTGTTTCTCTATCTTTTACATTTACCGAAATAGTATTATTAGATTCTTTAGTTATATTAGCAGTGTCTAAATTCAAGTCTATTATAGTGTTCAGATATGCTCCTGAAAGGTCATATGCCCCCACCCCCTCAAATCTGCCTTTCTCAAATATTTCCCTGTAAGCTCCTTCAAATTTTTCTTTCTTTTTTCCTTCTTCTTTTACAGGTCTCATAGGAAGCACAACATGTTTATGTTTAGCTTCTTCTAATAGAAGCATGTCTATTGCTCTTGAATTATAGATGAAGTCTTCCCAATCTACTTTAGTAAAAATTCTTATTTCATTATAATGATTTATTATGTTATGTTTTTCATCTATTTTAATCATCCCTCTAACATCGTCAATATTTCTTAATCTTACATCATCTGTTAATTTAGAAAAATCTACTTTAGAGTATGTTTTACCTACACCAAATTCATGCTTTAATACATTATCTAAAGAATAATCAGCTAATCCTTTAAAAATAATCTTATATAAAACCATATAATCTACTATAGAAATACCAGCAGGGTAAATAACATCTCTTCCACCATATCTAACATGACCTTGATAACCTATTTTCTCAGCAAAGTCGGGAATTCTGTTAAACATATATGAATAATCAAACTTAACCAAATTCCAACCAGTCATTATATCAAATTGTTCTGCCTTCATATATTTAACAAAATCATCTAACATTTCAAATTCAGATTTATAATTAGGAAGATAAAAAGTTTTAATCTTACGAGTAAAAGAATTCCCTACACTAATACATGAAATAGGATATTCTGCTAAATTAGGGTCAGGAAATACATCTGATTGAACTTCCATATCTAACCAAGCAATTTTTATTGGGCATTTCTCTATTTTGTCTATTTTATCAATCATATATTTTTTAGTAAATTGTATATCGCTTTCCCAAGAATTAGGACTTCTCATTTTTCTAATATCTGCTGGGTTGCTCACAAAAAGTTTTCTTAGAGCTTCGCCTGTATAAGATTTAAATTTTCCATTTTGGTCAAATTCATAGTAGTAAGGAAAGAAAGTATTATCTTCTATAATAGATAACTTACCATTCTTATCTCTACAGAATAAAAATATCTTTCTCTTTGAATTAAATATGTTAATTATAGATTTATTCATAATTTATTATTTTTCCTTCTTCTAATTCTTCCATCTTTATAAGTTCCATTGTTCTATATATATCTCCTATTCCAACACATTCGTTATCACAAAAAGAGAACTCTGCTCCTTTTATTCCTATTTCTTTTTCTATCTTTTCTTCTAAATCTAATATTCCTCTAGAAAATTTAGCACTTAAAAGACGATATTCTTTCCAATAAGGTTGTAATTGTTTAATTAATTTTTTGTTTTTTTAATTTTATATGCCATAATTTATCTCCTGTGTTGGTGGTGTAAAGTTAGATGTCCATCTAAGTTCTTTATAAAATTTAAATTCCTTTATCCATATATAACGAGCAGTTTTAACCCATCTTTTTACTAATATAAACTGTAATTGTTTTGTTATATCTCCATAATATCTCATAATTCTAACATTCCTTTCTCTCTTAATTCGTTTTCTGTCATCTCTATTCCATTATAATATCTCCCACCTTGTTTTGTGCGAATAATATCGTCTGGATTTATAATTCCTTTTTTTACGCTTGCAATTTCTATCATAATAGAATCTTCTATTACATTAAATCTATGAATAAGTGGTGGTTTTACTGTAAAGCTATCCATCATAAGATTTAAAACTTTGTTTCCAAATTCAGTTTCAATTACAACTTTTCCTGAAATTAAAATAAAAGTATTATCTTTGTAAACATGTCTGTGCTTAGAACAAAAAGTTCCTTTTTTAAGAAGAAGCACATCCATTTCATTTTTTTCATCTAATAAAATACGATGCCTTTCACCCCAAATTTTAAATACATTGTTTAGCATTTTTATCCTTTAGTTAGTTTGTTGCATTTCTGCTGTCATATGCTTTAAAAGACTCTGTAAGCTACCTATACTTTTTTCACATGCTTCTTTATAACCCAAAATTAAATTTCTAACACGCCTATAAGAAGCTACTTTGCCACTTGCTAATTGTTTTCCTTGTCCATCTTGAAATTTTTTACCTTCGTTTTCAGTATCTATTCTTAATTTACAATATGCTCTAATTTCTCTATTTTTCTTTTCTGTTTCAGCAATAGCTAATACAGTCCTTAAATTTGAAAACGTGCCTGTTAATTCAATAAGTGCTTTCTTCGCTTCTTCAGGATTATTAGTAATATTTTGTTTCATAATATTAGCATAATAATCTACTTTTTCAAAATCATTTTGACATTCTTTTAATACTTCATCTAATTTAGCTTCATCTTCAAATAATTTTTCAATTTTAAGTATACGCATTGTTATTCTCCTTTATATTCTTTAATAGGTAAATTTATTGTAGTGGTTATAGTTTCTAATATTGAAAGGTCAAAATACCATCTCTTTTTACATTTTTCACATTCAAAAGGAGCATGTCTATTAGCATCATGAGCTACTTCTATAGGAACTTTATCAGGAGAATGAGTTTCTAAACAACAAGAACCGCTTTTAGATTGTGCATCCATTTTATTACCGCAATTCGGACATTTAAAATAAATACTATCATACATTCCCATAATTATTCCTCCTTTAATTGCTTGTTGAAATATTGTTTAGTTAATTGTGCTGTTCTTTTTCCTATAGCTCCACTTACCGCTTTACTCCATTCTATCTCTCCTTTACCTTCTCTCTTTATATCTTCTACCATAGCAACTATAATTTCCCTCATTTTTTCCATACAAGGCTTATCTATTTTATCTAATACATGAGATAATCTCATTAAAGTTACCCATTCTTCTGCTATTTCTTTTGCTTGTGTCAAAATTTTTTGTTTTTCAGGAGACATTACTTTTCTTTTAGTTTTAGTTTCTTTAAATTCTTCATTTTTATGTTTTGCTATTATTCTTTCTCCATTATTCTTTTTTACTTCTATTAAAGGTCTTAACACTATACCTTCTCTTATTTTATTCTCTTCTAGTCCATTTCTTTGTGCTTGTGTTGATGTTTTTATTCGTTCTCCATCTATAGCAATTATATCAGTAGATATTTGAGTATAATCTACAAATTCTAATCCTAAATTCAATGCTATTTTTTCTGCATCAGGAACAGTTAACCAACTATAACCTATTTTAACATCAAATACTATAAATTTTAATTCTTTACCATAAGTTTCACTCATTCCTTGTAATTTACCACCATAAGCTTCCCCATAAACAATAATATTATCAAGATTTAATTCTTCAAATTTTTTAATTAATTCTTCTTTATTAAATAATTTACAAAAAGTTTCATGTTTAGACCCACCTGAAAAGAAAGTTAAGGCTTTATCTTTATAGGATATATGAGCAGATGTGCCATGTATTTTCTCCATAGCGTAACATTCTTTGAACATTAGAATTTCTTGATTTTTATAAAGATTGTCTATATGTAAATAACCCATACATTCTCCTTATTTATCAAACCTAATGGACTTGCCAATTGGAAATCGAGGAATACCAATTGACGAGAGGTTTTGGTATTTTATGGTCAAAGGTTTTCCTATATATTCTTCAGGATGATTAAATAAATGTTTTAAATATGAAGTTTTACCCATCATCTTTGCTTTCACTGTTCCTTCTTTATTGCCAAATTTAATTTCTTTACCACCTATATCTTGCAGAATTCTATTGGCTTCTATTTTACACACAAACGCCCCAACATGCCCAAGTAATATACCTTTTCCTTCTTCTGCTCCAATAATAATAAATTCTTCTTCCAAGAAGTTTTTATATTTTAAAAGATTATAACTTCTTTTTTGTTCATAAGACATGTTTGTATTTCTAAACATAATACCTTCATAACCTTTTTCTATAAAAATTTTATAATAAGACATAGCTTCTTCAAAGCTTTTTACTTCAATAGTAGATACTTCAACTATACTACATTTTCCTATGATATGCCTTCCTTTTTCAAATTTTAATTTTCTTTCTTTATAGCTATCTTTTTCTAGTAAGCCACCTATTCTTGGAAAATCATAAATATGGTATTTAATTTGTTCTACTATTTCAGGTTTTAAATTTTTATTAGCTCTTATTGCTCCTGTAAATGTATTAAAATCTCCACCATGCTTATATAATTCACCATCTAATATATCACCAATATTCATGACAGAAATTAAATCTTTTACTATATGATTCATTGTAATTATTTCTTTACCAGAACGAAACCAAAGTTTAACTCCTTCTTCGGTTTTAGTAGCTATACATCTTAATCCATCTAATTTAGGTTGCACATAACAAGGATATTTCAAATACTTATGAGCATGTTTATTCCATGAATGTGCGAGCATAGGCAAATAACCGCCTTGATTAGCTATCTTACCTTTACTTTTACAATCTTCTATAGTTAAATGATAATCTTTCTTATGTTTCTTATCCCATTTAGATTGAGCTTCTGCATCTGCTTGTTGTGCTGGAGAAGTTTCGTTTGCTCTACCTATATTTTTACCCTTAGATATTGTTTCTTCATAGCGTTGTTTCTTACCATCTACCTGTCCTTGAATGACGATAATGGCATTATCTTCTGTGGATATACACCATTCCTGCACTTTTTTTGTGGAAGTTAATTTATATAATATAGGTAGTTTCATAATTATATTCTCCTGATAAATTCTTCAAAAGTTTGTTCTTTTCTACAACTTGAACACCACCTAAATAAATTAGGCTCTGAAGGTATTCTTAATTTTTTACCATTTGGATAAGAATTTTCCCACCATTCATGTAATCCTAAAATACAAAACAATTTATCTAATATATTCATAATTATCCTTTAATAACTCCTAATGGAGTAAGTTCAACAACTATTTCTACAAGGTCTGATTGATTAGACATAACGGTTTGAATGTTCTTATATGCTCCACTGGATTCATCTAAATCTTTTGCATGTCTAATTCCATGCACTATTCCTTGCTCATCCATCTTTCTTATTTCATCTTCTAAATTAAGATTTTTTATTGCACCTGTTCTGCTCATTGTTCTCCCTGCTCCATGACTACAAGAATTAAAACTTTCAGGATTACCTAATCCTTTAACAATATAGCTTTTAGTGCCTTGTGAGCCAGGTATAATGCCTATTTGTCCTTCTCTTGCAGAGGTAGCCCCTTTTCTATGCACCATTACGTTAGACCCAAAATGATGTTCCATAGTAGCATAATTATGAGCAATATTTATCATTGGTTCAAAAGTAATATCTGTCGCAAAAAATACTTCTTTAAATGTTTCTATTGCTCTATCCATTATTAATTTTCTATTAGCTAATGCAAATTCTACGCAGTAGTTCATTTCTGTTAGATAATCTTGACCTTCTCTACTATCTATAGGTAAGAAAGCTAAATCGCTTTTTTTAGGAATAGAAGTATACCATTTTTCATTTAATTTTTTGGCTATATCATTATAATGGCGAGCTACTTTATATCCTAAATTTCTACTACCAGAATGTATCATTATCCAAATATATCCATCAGAACCTTTTTGGATTTCTATAAAATGATTACCACCACCCAAAGTGCCTATTTGTTTTAATGCACTTCCTGATTCTTGATAGGTTATTTTACCTAACTTTGGATAGGGTAATAAGTTTGCATCTTGTCTTTTACCATGATGACTAAAACCTACAGGAACTATACTTCTTATTCCACCATGATAATCTTTTGAACCACCAAATAATATTTTAATTTGATACTGACTTATAGATTTTAAAGAAGTTCTTACCGCACACATACCGCATCCAATATCTACCCCAACTGCATTGGGAATTACAACTCCCTTAGTAGCTAATACTCCACCAATAGGCATACCATAACCTTGATGTGAATCAGGCATAATAGCTATATGTTTAAATGCAAATGGAAGATTAGCTAAATTTTTAGCTTGAGCCAATGCACCATCTTCAATATTTTCAAGCCATAATTTAATAGGTATATTTTCAGTGGATATTACTTTCATTATCTAACCCCCAAACTTAGTTTTATTCTCTGTTTTACAAATTTCTAATCTTAATATATTTCCTGGTTTATCTCTCTTTAATTCTTCCTCATATATTGGGCATTTCTTATAACTTGAATCAATAAAAGGACAACCTTCACAGTAATCATTATTTTCTACTGACATGTAATAACCACCCCTTTCTATTATTAAAGAACTATTAATTACTTTTAGATTTAAGATGATTACAAGAATGACAAATAAATCTTGCTTCTGTTCTTGTTACTTTATTTTCTCCTGTGCCTGTAACAGCTAAATCTACTATTATAACTGTTCCTTCTTTTTCTTGATGACAGCAATAACATTCTTTTTTTATTTTTACTGAAGCATAATTATTATCCATTATCATTCTCCTTTTTTAATTGAATCACTAATCTATTCCAATCCTCATTAGCTTGTTCTTGTTTTATTAATTTAAGTAATTTTCTATTAAGTTGCCCATAAATTTTCTCTAACTTCCAAAGATAATAACTAACATCAGGATTAGTTTTATATAAGTTTTCTAATATTTTAATACCATTGCCTATTTTTTTATAAGCATCATTGAGTTTAAGAATTTTATTTTTCATTATTTAATCCTTATTAAATTTTAAAACTTTATTTTTTACCTTATTAAAATCTTTAAGTTCATGTTCCCAGATGATTAAAGTTTTGTAACCATATTTTTTATAAGCAATTAGTCTTCTTTTATCTCTTTTCTTATAATCTGGTTTATTATGCCAATAATCACCATACATCTCAATAATCTTCTTTTGTCCGTTACAGTTTATAAAGTCAGGAC
>Ga0222637_1000964_pt1 | contig 10882 bp, 12 predicted proteins | sample AntAcemetagen143_FD_181149 | JGI IMG/M metagenome (GOLD analysis project Ga0222637, IMG submission 181149) | Saline water microbial communities from Ace Lake, Antarctica - #143 | ecosystem: Environmental > Aquatic > Non-marine Saline and Alkaline > Saline | place: Antarctica: Ace Lake...
AAAAATGTTAATGAAGTTATTGCTCCAGAAATAATAGGGAAGAAAGTTAGTGTTACTGAAATTGATAAATTCCTTTTGGAATTAGACGGGACTGAAAATAAATCAAAATTAGGTGCTAATGCTATTTTAGGTGTTAGTATTGCCAACATTAAATTATCAGCAAAGATTGCAAATGAGTTTCTTTGGAAACATATTCAATCACTTGGAGGTTCAACCTCCAAGGATTCTGGGGATAACTTAAATAGATTTCCGAGATTGTTTTCTAATGTTTTGAATGGGGGAGTCCATGCTGGTTTTCGATTACCATTTCAAGAGTATATGTTCGTGTTAGGTAATGGTTTGAATGTCGCAGGTCCAGTAGAACAGTTAAGAGTGTTAACAGAGCAACTAAGATCTAAATTAGAAGATTTAAAAAAGGAAGTTAAAATTGGTGATGAAGGAGGTTTTTCTTTTGTTTCTGAAGAAATAGAGGAACCTTTTAAAATTTTATCTGATTTGCATGATAAATTAGCGATTGACGTAGCTGGTGGGGAATTTTTTGAAGATGGTAAATATAATGTTTTGGGTCAGCAATATTCTTCGGATGAACTTTTGAAAATTTATGAAAATCTGGTTAAAAAATTTCCATTGGTAAGTATTGAAGATCCTTTTTCAGAAAATGATTTTACTGGATTTATTTCTTTTGTTAAAAATTTAAAAACTCCGATGTTTGAAGCACTAGGAAGAAAAATCTTGGTGGTAGGAGATGATTTAACAACGACTAATCCTAAAATGATTAAGAAAGTGATTGATGAAAAGATGGTAAACGCCGTATTGATAAAACCTAATCAGATTGGAACTGTTAGTGAAACTTTAGAGGCAATTAAATTAACCCACGAAGCTGGTTTTAAAACTATTATTTCTCACCGTTCTGGTGAGACCATGGATTCTTTTATTGCTGATTTAACTATAGGGGTGAGTGCCTATGGTATTAAAACTGGAGCTTTAAGCCAACCAGAAAGGGTCGCTAAGTATGAAAGGTTGATAGAGATTGAAAGAGAAATGAATTAATGTTAGTTTATTTGAATGATATTTCATATAATTACAATTTTTCCAGAGTCATTTGATTCATATTTAAGTGAGTCTATTTTGGCGAGGGCTATTAAAAATAAGAAAATACAGATTAAATTCTATAATCCAAGAGATTTTACTAAGGATAGACGAGTAGACTATAAACCCTACGGAGGAGGGCCTGGAATGGTGATGAAGGCCGAACCTGTCATTAAAGCTACCAAGAAGGCGATTGGGAGAAAAAAGAGCGTGAAAGTGTTATTTCTTTCACCGGGTGGAAAATTATTTGATAATGTAATGGCAAGGAAACTTTCCTGTGACTATAAAGATATTGTGATTATTTGTGGTAATTATGAGGGGATTGATGCGAGAGTGAAAAAAGTTTTTAGAGCTCAAGAAATTTCTATCGGTGATTATGTTTTAACAGGAGGAGCTTTGCCAGCGATGATTTTAATTGATGTGATTTCTCGACAGGTGGAAGGGGTGTTAAATAAAATAGAATCATTAGAAGAAAATCGAGTGTCTAGTTCGGAAGTCTATACTCGTCCAGAAGTGATCAAATATAAAAATAAAAATTATAAAGTACCTAAAGTGCTTTTGTCTGGTCATCATAAAAAGATCGAGGAGTGGAAGCAAAAGAAATAGATAATAACAATTTTATTTTTGTAAATCAAAGTGTTATAATTATTTTAATGTTAAGAAAAAAGATTGCCGTTCTACGGGGAGGTCCTAGTTCTGAATACGAGGTCTCTCTTAAAACAGGGGCAGAGATTTTAAAAAATTTGCCTGATGACAAATATAATTTGTTTGATGTTTGTGTTGCTTTAGATGGAGATTGGTATTTGAAAGGAGTTAAAACAAGTCCTTCGGATGTTTTGTCTCAGATTGATGTGGTGGTTAATGCTATGCATGGTCAGTATGGAGAAGACGGAAAGATTCAAAGATTATTGGAGACTTTCGATGTACCTTATACTGGTTCTCGGTCTATTCCTTCAGCTGTTGCTATGAATAAGATGTTGACTAAACAAGAGTATAAAAAGTGGGGAGTGAAAATACCAATTGATATTGTTTTGAAGAAAGATAGTGATTATAGTATTGCTGAGATTTTTAAAACTTTTCCTTTTCCTGCTATTGTTAAACCAGTTAGTGCAGGTTCTTCTTTAGGGGTTGGTTTAGCTAGAACAGCCATTGAGTTAGATCAGGCTATTAAAAATGCTTTTGAAATTTCTGATAAGATATTAATTGAAGAATTTATTGGAGGTAGAGAAGCTACTTGTGGGGTAGTTGATCATTTCAGAGGGGAGGACATTTATGCTTTATTGCCAGTTGAGATTAGACCAAAGTCAAAGAATAGTTTCTTTGATTATGATGCTAAGTATAGTGGAGATTCAGAAGAAGTTTGTCCTGGTAATTTTTCTGAAAATGAAAAAACTCAAATGCAGACTCTGGCTAAGAAAGCTCATCAATTACTTGGTTTACGTCATTATTCTCGTTCTGATTTTATTATTTCACCCCGTCGCGGGATTTATCTTTTAGAAACAAATTCTTTGCCAGGTTTGACCGCTGAATCTCTTTTCCCTAAATCTCTTGAAGCAGTGGGTAGTAACTTATCAGAATTTTTGGAACATTTAATAAGTATAAGTAAGTAATTTTGAAATGTTTAATTTAAATTAGACAAAGGTTGTTTTCTTGATTAATACCCCTATAGGGTGTATATATTAATTATGGAAAATAATTCTAGAGAAAATACTTTGGTACAAAGATTGAATATTATTAAGGGGCAGATTAATGGGTTGTCTGATTTGGTTGATTCGGAAAAAAACTGTAAAAAAGTAACTACTCAATTTTATGCTATTAATGCAGGGCTGAAAAAAGTTATGGAATTATATTTTAAGGAAAATATAGATGTTTGTATAGAGTCTTCCAAAAAAACTGATAAAGAGAAATTGAACTTTTTATTAAAAGAGATTATTAAAAATAAATAAAATAATAGATTTATGTCAAAGACAATAGAAATAACAAGTGATAATTTTCAAAAGGAAGTTATAGAATCTGAGATTCCTATTCTAATAGATTTTTGGGCTCCTTGGTGTCAACCATGTTTAATGATGGCACCGATTTTAGATGAATTAGCAGATGAGTTGGATGGGAAAATAAAAATTGGTAAAATTAATACAGAAATAGTTGAAAACCAAAATTTAGCTGTGCAATATCAGATTCAAAGTATTCCTAATATGAAGTTATTTAAACAAGGTGAAATGGTGAAAGATTTTGTAGGGTTGAGACAAAAGGAATCGTTTAAAAGTGAATTAGAAGCTGAATTATAAGAACATTTTTTAAAAATTATGAAAATATTTTCTGACATAAATAAAAGATTAGCTGAAATTCAAACCATTGAAGGTTTGACTGATCAGGAAGTACAATTATTAACTACTCCTAAAAAAATAAATTATTCAGAACTTGATATTGATGGAGAAAAAATTTTAGCTTGGAGAATTCTTTTTAATGATGCTTTAGGTCCCGGAAAAGGTGGAATTAGATTTCACCCTAATGTTGGTGAGGACGGAGTAAAATCCTTGTCCTTTTGGATGATGGTTAAAACTGCTTTAGTGGAATTACCCTATGGTGGAGCCAAGGGCGGTGTTAAGTTTAATCCAAAAGAAAAATCTTCTGCTGATTTAGAAAAAATTAGTAGAAAGTTTATTGATGCTTTTTATGAAGAATTAGGTCAAGATAAAGATATTCCTGCTCCTGATGTTTATACCAACGCTCAAACAATGTCTTGGATGTTAGATGAATATGAGAAAAAGGTCTGTCATCATGAACCAGGAATGATTACAGGTAAACCATTAGAGTTACAAGGGTGTGAATTAAGAAATGATGCAACAGCTAAGGGTGGTTTTATAATTATCAAAGAGTTAATAAATAAAATACAAAGAGATAAAAAAGATTTGAAAATTGCTGTGCAAGGATTTGGTAATGCTGGATCTCATATTGCGAAGATGCTCTATGCTGATGGATTTAAAATTGTCGCTGTGAGTGATAGTAAAGGGGGAACTTATTGTAAGGATGGTTTAGATATTAATGAAGTGGCTAAGTTGAAAGAGGAGCAAGGTTCTGTTTCGGAGTATATTGGTGGTAGTAAAATAACAAATAAGGATTTATTAGAATCTGAAGTTGATATTTTAGTTTTGTCTGCTTTGGAAAATCAAATTACTAAAGATAACGTTGATGATATAAAAGCAAAATACTTGGTGGAAATTGCTAATGGTCCTGTTAATTATGAGGCAGATAAAATTCTATTTAACCGAGGTGTTTTGGTTGTTCCTGATGTTTTAGCTAATGCAGGAGGTGTGGTTGTAAGTTATTTTGAGTGGGCTCAAAATAAAACTGGAAATATTTTAGATAAAGAATATTTAGAAAAATTGTTGTATAAGAAAATGATAAATTCTTGGCAAAAAATGATTTCATTGTATGAAGAGCGAGACAAAAAGATTGATTTAAGAACCGTTGCCTATATAATTGCTTTAAGGCGAGTTTTAAAAGCAGAGAAATTAAGAGGTAATTTATAAAATTTAAAATATATGAGTGATAAGAAAAATAGATATCCTTTAATTATTGTGGGGGCTGGTCCAGCTGGGTTAACGGCTTCGGTATATGCTTCGCGTTATAGAATAGACCATCTTGTGATTGGCGAATTTTTTGGTGGTTTGGTAACAGAAGCTCATAAAATATGTAATTTTCCTTCGGAAAAGGAAATTTCAGGGATTGATTTAATGGCCAAAATGAAAGAACAGACTAGGTCTTTTGGCACGGTTATTTTGCCAGATAAGGTGGTTGATATCGTGAAAGACGGTAAGGAATTCAAATTAACTACTCAAATGAATAAAGAATTTTTTGCTGAAGTAATTCTTTTGGCTAATGGAACAGAAAATCGTAAATTGAATTTAGCAGGAGAAAAAGAATTTTTGGGCAAAGGGGTTTCTTATTGTGCTACTTGTGACGCAATCTTTTTTAAGGATAAAATAGTGGCAGTGGTGGGAGGAAGTGATAGTGCTAATACAGCTTCATTGTATTTAGCTGAAGTGGCTAAAAAAGTTTACCAAATTTATCGCAAAGATGAATTGCGAGGAGAAGCTGCTTGGGTTGAAAAAATTAAATATAACGAAAAAATTGAATTGGTTTATAACACAGAAGTAGTTGGTTTGGCGGGTGACGGAAAATTGGAAAAAATTATTTTAGATAAACCATATAAAGGGGAACAAGAAATAATAGTTGATGGTTTGTTTATTGAAATTGGAACGATACCCCAAGGTGATTTAGTAGGAAAATTACCAACAATAGAAATGAATGACAAACACTATATTAAAGTAGGGCAAGATCAGGCAACTAGTCAGGCGGGAATTTGGGCAGCGGGGGATATTACGACTGGTTCTAATAATTTTCACCAAATAATTACGGCTTGTAGTGAAGGGGCTGTGGCTGTAGAAAGTATTTTTAAATTCTTGCAAAATAAAAAATAGATAAATTTTTATTTACTTATTGGAAAGTTTTGGTATAATCATTACCGTAGATTGAGTAAAGGGCCAGTAGCTCACCTGGTAGAGCGCCACATTTGCACTGTGGAGGTAGCGGGTTCAAGTCCTGTCTGGTCCACGAGTAACAATTATATATTGTAAAATAAAAACTAAGATAATTTCTTGGTTTTTGTTTTTTATGGAGTAATTTTATTACTATTGACATTATATAATTATATGTATATAATATATACGTAATTAGAAAAGGTTCTAATTATCCCAAGTCGTAGGGTTTATGACAATGTTCATTGATAGGAGGTTATAAAATGGCAAAGTTTTACGCAAAAACACTGGAAATGTCCGATGAGGAAATGGGTCAAATCGCTCTGGCAATTGTCCGAGAAAAAATGCTTCGAGGAGTTCGTTTTACTCCTCAAATTCGTCGAGAAATCGGGGAAGAAGCAAAGAAACTTGGTATTAAGTTTGACAGAGCAATGGTTTTCACTGAAATTCTCGCAAGAGAAACTCTGGAAAGAACTTTTGAACCCACACAACCTATTGCCAAAGGTAAGAAGTATGTAGACGGGAGCAAATTAGGTCCCGCGTTTACAAAAAAAGATTAACCTCTAAAAAGTGAAAGGGTTAGTGTCTTAAATAAGACCAAGGGTAATTGTCCACCTCTCTCAATTTGAGACTGGGTGCATCAGAATAAGAACCTTCTCCTCTCACTTTTGTTCACAACAAGCCCTGTTTTGTTTAACCACAATTCAGGGCTTGGTTTTATTTATATACTTCTAACTGAGAAATAATCTGCAATAACTCCAATTCTTTGATTATTTGGTTATAGCCTATTCCAGTTAAGTCCACAAAAGTAAAAAGAGGTAGCCGAATGGCTATCTCTTTTTTCTTTCTTTTGTGAGACCAGACAGGACTTGAACCGAGGCTGTGCGAAGCCCGACGAAGTGTAGCGAAGTCGGAACAGCCGAGTGGAGGTCAAGGGAGTAAGATATTTATGAGTGCGAAGCACGAAATAAATATCTACGAGAGTGATCAAGTCCTGGAATATCTAGAATCCCCCGAAGGGGTACGTCTAATACAGTGGAGATTTTTGGGGGAGGTGGTAATATATAAATATATGGAAAAAGAAGAAATAATAGAATTTCATCAGAAAATATATAAAGTCATGGAGAAGGTAATGCAAGGTGAAGAGATTCAGGCTCAGTACATTTTTAACGCAGAAATGGTTAAAAAATATAGCGATAAAATGATTCAGGGAAGTAATCTTTATTTTGCAATACCGTTTTGGGTTATTCTGAATGAATATTTAAATAATATAAGTGTTAGGATTGTTAATGCACCTTCAGCAGATAAAAATAATCTTCTTGATGAATATCAAGAATATCAGGAAGAGTTTAAAAAAATAAAGGGTAAATCAAACAAATGATTTACCCTTTTAGGCCGGTGCCGAAATTTTTCTAATTGTAACCTCTATCAGAGGCGTTTTCACCACCGTGATATTCTTGGTAGTTGCCGGAAGCCGTGTCAAGTTTGTAGGAATCATGCTCATGACCGCTACCGTGGTGGGTGAGTTTATCTCCTCTGACTTTTGCATTATCTTCACTGTTTTGACGAACTCTCGTAGTTTCGCCATCTCCATCCGAACTGAAAAGTCTTGCCCAGAGTCCCATGATATTACCTCCTGTGGTAAAAAAATTAAGGCATTATTGCCAAGGAACAATCATTGACATAATACCTTTTTGTCTAAAAAATTCAAGTCCTGTCTTTATTTTAAGTCCCGATGCGAAAGCATTGGGGTTTTTAGATATTTCTTACACAAAATGTTAAAATAAATTTATGGAAAAATTAAAATACAAACAACATCTTCCAGATTATATTCATAAATTTAAAGAAGATACTCGTTGGAAAACTTTGGAAACAGAACATTATATTTTCAATTTTTTTCTAGATTCTGTAGCGGAGAAAGAAATTAAAAATATTACTGAAAGACAAGAACAAGCTTATAAAAAAATTATTGGCTTTCTTGAAATATCAGAACCAACTCAAAAAATAATTTATTATCTTTATTCAGACGAACAAACTAAAAAAGAATTAATGGGAGATGATTGGTATGCTCAAGCTATTTATAATGAAAACTGTGTACATGTTTTATATACTGAAAAAATTAAACCGATAGGGGAACACGAAGACACACACTTACTTTCACTGTCTTGGGGTTTATCCATACCATTATTTCAAGAAGGTTTGGCTGAATATCTGGTGGGATATAATTGGTACGGAGAGGACCACAACAAATGTGTTAAAGAAGGTTGGAATCAAAGTTTCGAATTATCACTTTCAAATCTAATGGATAATGACTCTTGGTTGGCTATCCCCGATGAGATGGCTTTATTTTCCTATTGTATTGTCGGTTCTTTTGTTACTTTTTTAATTGAAAAATATGGTAAAGAAAAATTCAAAGAACTTTATCAAGAGACTGACAGAGAAAACACTGCTGAAAAAAACAAAAAGATTTTTAAAGAAATTTATGGTGTTTCAATAGATGAAATAGAAAAACTGTGGAAAAAAGGTTTTTAGATAAAATAATGTTTGAATTGTAATCAGATTTTTAAGATCTTTATTTCAACACTTAATTGATTCCAAAAGTTTAATTCTTGTATGATTTGGTTCCAGTGAAATCCTATTAGGTCCACAAAAGTAAAAAGGGGTAGCCGAAAGGCTATCTCTTTTTTCTTTCTTTTGTGGACCAGACAGGACTTGAAAGACGGAGGCGCGAAGCCAGTTTGTGAGCTTACGAACAAATTGTAGCCGAGTCGGGGTCGCGAAATTTTGCGAAGCAAAATATTTGTGACTAAGTCCCGGAGTATTTAGAACCCCCGAAGGGGTACGTCTAATACAGTGGAGATTTTTGGGGGAGGTGGTAATATATAAATATATGGAAAAAGAAGAAATAATATATTAAATATGCCAAAAATTTAAAAAATGATATTTGAACTAAAACAAAAGAAAAATAAATCTTTAGATGAAACTTATAAAAAATCAATGAAAGAGTTGGATGATTTTTATGGAATCCGTTGGGAAAGAAATCTTCCAAATGTTTTTATCTTAAAAAGTAGAAAGGAAATCAATGTTATACGTGGGAAGGATAAAGAAGATTGGGTGGTAGGTTGGGCTGGTGGTTTTAATACTTTATACCTTTTAGATTATACAAAAATTAAAACAGAAAGTTCTCATAAAGAAGTTTACTCAAAAGAAAAGTATAATGCTTTGATCAAACATGAATTGAGTCATTTATTTTTTAATATTTTGATAAAACAAGGTTATTCACCAATTTGGTTGAATGAAGGTGTTGCTATACATTTGTCAGGACAGAATAAATTTAAAAAAGAAATTACAGAATTTAAAACTTTTTTAACATATTATGAAAAAGGAGGAGGGGAAGTCTATCTAGAATCAGGTTTCTTTGTTGAAATATTGATTGAAAAGTATGGTAAGGATAAATTTTTGAAATTCTTAAAATCCTTGAAATCTATCAAAAACAGAAAAGAATTCGATGCTTTGTTTTTCAAAACTTATAAATTTAAGTTGAATTATAAGGAAATTAATAAAATGTTAGTTTAAAATCTTAAGAAGTCTAATAAATAATATTATATATAATGTTAAAACTAAAATTTAATTATTCAATTGAATACGAAACTGAGAGAATTAAAAATACACTTAGTAGGTTAGATTGGTTTAGAGAAAAAGGATATAAACTTTCATTTCCTAAAAACTTTACTTTAGAAGATGAAGACTTTTCCGATGATAACATTAAGAATACTATTGTAGAAGAATACAATGAAACAGATTATAAAAAAGTAGCAGACACTGTAAATGAACAATGGTTAAAATTTAGCCCTCGTTTAGAAAAGTATTTTTCAGAAACAAAAATTAAATTTGAAGATGCCTATGAAATTAAATTAACAAAATATGGTGTGGCTGGAAGTTATAATTTACCGAGTACTGTCATTGCTAATATCCAGGCCCATTATGATGCAGGTCTCGTTAAAACAATAATTCACGAAATAATTCATTTGTCTATTCAAGAATTAATTGAAAAATATGAAGTTGAGCATTGGGAGAAAGAAAGGATCGTTGATTTAATAGTTTTTAAAATTGTTCCTGAAATAGCTAAAATGCAAAATATATCAATTGATACAAAACCAATCGATGAAGGTTTTGAAAAATATTATCCAGATATTGAAAAGGTGGTTAAAAATCTATAAGTTATGGAAATAAAAGCAGAAAAACTTCATAAAACGTATAAAGCGAATATTGTATTAGAAGACGTTTCTTTTGTGTTGGAAGCGGGTCAAAAAGTTGGTTTGGTAGGATATAATGGAACAGGAAAATCTACTTTGCTAAAGATTTTGGCTGGGGAGGTTGAATGTGATGGTGGCGTTCTTACTAAAAGAAAAGATTTAGTCGTTGGATATGTGCCGCAGGATACTTCGGACTTACTTGATTGTAGTATTTTGCAATTTTTGAAAAACAAAACTCTGAATGAAAATCTAGAGGAATATAAAATCGAAATTACTTTTGCTGGTTTGGGATTAGATAAATTGTCTTTAGCTGAAAACTTGAATACTTTAAGCTCGGGTCAAAAATCTAAGGTGTTTTTGGCAGGTATCTTGCTGTTAGAGCCAGATGTCATGCTTTTGGATGAGCCGACCAATAATTTAGATTTAGCCGCTTTAGTTTGGTTAGAAAAATTTTTGAAGAACAGTTCCTCTGCTAGTATTATTATTTCACACGACAGGCTTTTTCTTGATCGGATGGTTAATAAGATTTTTGAGATAAAATGGGACTCTCGGACTTTGCAAATTACAAACGGAAGATATTCAGACTATTTAAAGCAAAAAGAAAAAGAATTTCAACGGCAACTACAAAAACATGGAGAAGAACAAGAGGAAATAGAACGTTTAAATTCTATTGTCGATAAAAAACAAAAAAGTACAGCGCAAGGCTCAAAATGGAAAGGGACCGACAATGATAAGTACCTGAGAGGATTTAAGAGAGAACGGGCCAGTGCTTCTGGGAGAATTGTAAAAGCGATAAAAAAGAAAATTGAAAAAGCTTCTAGTAGTTCAATAGTAAAACCTTTGAGCAGGGATACTTATCGATTATTAATTGATCCTAAAAAACCAACAGGTGAGAGTGATATTAGATTTGAGAAAGTTGTCCTTGGTTATCCAGATAGTTTTAAAACAGGTTTGATTAATCTAAGTATAAGTTATGGGAATAGGGTTGCGATTTTG
>Ga0222637_1000973_pt1 | contig 10850 bp, 12 predicted proteins | sample AntAcemetagen143_FD_181149 | JGI IMG/M metagenome (GOLD analysis project Ga0222637, IMG submission 181149) | Saline water microbial communities from Ace Lake, Antarctica - #143 | ecosystem: Environmental > Aquatic > Non-marine Saline and Alkaline > Saline | place: Antarctica: Ace Lake...
CGAAAGAGGCTGAAAAAAATAAAGTTACTTTGAAAAATGTTGTTGAACTTTCTGAAAAAGAAATGAAAGATTATTTTCAAGGTTTAGATTTAGAAAAAGATTTAGGTGATGATAATAAGTTTATTTTATTGAAGTATGGTCAGGAAATTTTTGGGTGTGCAAAATATAAAGAGAAAACAATTCTGAATTTTTTACCAAAGATACATCGGGGAGAAGTTATTATTTGATTTTTAGATATTAAGAAAAAAGAAAAAAAAGAAAAAAAGAAAATTATTCTTCTGGTTGCTCATTACAATTAATTGATGCTGTATCTGGATCAATTCCAGTGATAACACATTCACTTCCTTGAACTTCTCCATTAGCTAGTATTGTAATAGCAGCAATTCTTTCTAACAAGCCCCCTCTAATTTCAATATTTTCTTCATCAACTAATTTAACAGTAGATATTCCTGGTTTCTCTGTATTTATCCAAGCAAGACAACTCTCTTCAAAGTATTCTGGTAATACACAAGGGTTTCCAGAAATAATCATCTTGAAATTGTCTACATCTTGATCAGTAGTTACGCCTGCATATTCTAACTCAATCGCAGTGTTAACTTCTAATCCTGTAGAAACTAAAGTTGCATAATCATCTCCTAAACAAGCAGGAACTTCATTTAAATTTTCACAACTTAATATTTGTTCTATTTCAGAATCATAATTTTCTGTGTCATTTACATCTGCATTAACTTCTGCAAGATAAGTGTCTTCAATATCTGCGCTAACTTCTGCAACATAAGTATCTTCTACATCTGCGCTAATTTCAAATACATCTTCTACATTGTTAACTTCTGCAACATAAGTATCTTCTACATCTGCGCTAATTTCAAATACATCTTCTACATTGTTAACTTCTGCAGTGTAAGTATCTTCTATATCTGCGCTAACTTCTGCAGTATAAACATCTTCTACATCATTTACTTCTGTAACATATGCATCTTTTACATCTGTGTTAACTTCAGTAGTAAGTAAGTCTTCTACATTAGAATCAACATCTGTATCGTATGCGTCTTTTAAATCTAAATTGTCTCCTACAGTAAATAAGTCTTCTGCAGTAAATAAATCTTCTAGAATTTCTGTTTTAAGATCAGCAGTATGATATCCATCTTTAATTTGAGTATCTACTCTAACATCGGATGATTCTTGTTTTGCATCTTTGCTAACATTGTAATTGTATGTGTTAGTGTCTCCACATCCAGGAGCGATTGTCATAATTGCTGTTACTATTCCAGAAGCCAACATATTTCTTAAGTAATTTACCATTTTTATTTAACCCTCGTAATTTTAATTGTTTTGTTACTTTTCAATGGTGCTAGTATTTAAATCTTTCGCGAGATTTGTTACTTTGGAGTAGATGTTTACGAAAACTTTATAAAAGAAGACCTACTAATAGGTAGTAATTTAATTGATTGGGGGAAAAAATTACAATGATAACAAAAAAAATACAATCTTTATTTATTATTTTGCTTTTATTAGTCTCAGCTAGTTCTCTAGTTTTTGCTGATGATGAACAAGAAGCAATTTTAAGTTATAAATTAAGTGAATTAAAGTTATCAAGTGAATCATTGAATGAAGATTTAGATTACGTTCTTGACCAACTTGGTATTAATGGTGCCACAGAAGAAATTCTTAGTGGATTACATAATTTAGAAGTTTCTTTATCTGAAGAAATTTTAATTTTGAATAAAGCAATTAGTTTAGCTGAAGAATTACATTTAGGTGAATTGCTTGCAGATTTTGAAAAAGTAAAAAATGTTGATGTTGATAATTATAACCTAGCGGTTATTATTTTGGATCAACACGATGCTGATCGAGATGGAATTGAAATTAATGTTGACAATTGTCCTTTGACTGCTAATCCTGAACAAGAAGATACTGACAATGATGGTATTGGTGATGTTTGCGATAATTGTTTAGAAACAGCAAATCCTAATCAAGCTGATTTTGATAATGATGGCGTAGGAGATGTTTGCGATAGTTGTATATTAACTTCTAATCCAAATCAAGAAGATGCTGATCATGATGGTGTTGGTAATGTTTGTGATCTTGATTATGAAGATCCAGTTGACCCAGTTGATAGTGATATCGATGGTGATTTAATTGATGATTCTGAAGATAATTGTTTTTTAGTATTTAATCCTGGTCAAGAAGATGTTGATGTTGATGGTATTGGAAATGTTTGTGATAGAGATTATAATCCAGAAGATCCAATCGATATTGATACTGATGGTGACGGATTTGTTGATTCTGAAGACAATTGTTTTTTAGTAGCAAATCCTAATCAAGCTGATTTTGATCATGATGGTATTGGAAATGTTTGTGACAGAGATTATAATCCAGAAGATCCAGTAGATTTAGTTGATACTGATGGTGACAGAAAATATGATTTTGAAGATAACTGTCCTTTTGTAGCTAATTCTGGTCAAGAAGATGTTGATGGAAATGGTATTGGTGACGTTTGTGAAGCTGGTCAAGATGATTTAATGAATGCATTAAGAGAAAGTGAAAATGCTTACTTACTGTTTAAAGGAATGTTTGAAGATTCTGTAGTAGGTTATCAAACAGCAATGTGTACTGGAGATGAAGAACAAGCTAATACAATTCAGTTTGGATTAGCGGTTACTATAATTTTTTCTGCAGGTTATGAAGAATCTTTACATGCTCAAGCTTTAAAATTGGAAGCTCAAGGTAATTCATTAGCTGAAGATTTTGAATCTCTTGCTGAAAAGTTTAATCAGTTAATTGAAGAAATGGTAATTTTTTTAGCTACAGAAGAATTTGATGCTACCACTTGTGAAGTAGATCCTACAACTCCTGTTGATACTGATGCAGACGGATTTTTAGATTCAGTTGACAATTGTCCATTAGTAGCTAATCCTACTCAGGTAGATACTGACGGAGATGGATTAGGAGATGCTTGTGATAGTGCTGGAGATGGTTCTACTCCTGATGTTGATGATCAAACTGCTGACGAAGCTGAGTACGAAGAGTATAAAGATGAGTTTGAAAGTGATGAAGATGACTTTACTTATTTTGAAAAGAAGTACGAAAAAGCAGTAAAAGATGATGACAACAAAGACATTGAGAAGTATGAAAAGAAACTTGAAGATTTAGATGATGATTTGAAAGATCTTGAAAATGATGTAGAAGACATGATTGATGATCTTGAAGATGAAGATGATATCGATGAAAGTCTTTTAGATGATTTATCAGAACTTGAAGATGACATCGTAGATTTAAGAGATGACATTGATGACCTTCTTAATGGGGAAGATAATAGTAGTCAATATAACACTTTATTGGACAATTACATTCCACCACAATCAAGCGGGTCTAGTGTTCAGATTCAACCTTTAGATTTTACTGGTTTCAATCAAGATGGTGTAGTTCAAGAATCATTTAGTAATTTAAGAATGACTTTACTGTTTGTAGCAGGAATTGTTATCTTACTATCCGTAATCTTGTTTTTACTAGCTTTGTTGTTAAAGTAAAACTTTTTTCTTTTTTTCTTTTTTTATTCTAATTATAAATTAAATTTAGTGGAGGAGCAGAAAAATGGAATCATTAGAAAATCAAGTTCGTGAAGGTCTTATTCAAAAAAGAGCAGATGAATTATATCAACAAACACAAAAACCGGAATATCAAAAAAAAGTTAAAAATGTTCTAAAAATTATGTCTGATTTTATGTCTGATGAAGATTTTGGGCATTCATTCGGTTCTATGGAAGAAAGTATAGGGCAATTAATTTCTAATCCGGAACAGTTAAAACAACAGCTTTATCAACAATCTCAGCAAATATATATGACCAGAGAGCAATGGAAAGCAACAGTTGAAGATTTTTATAATGAATTAAATAAAGATGGTAATTTGGGAGATGAAGCAATGATTGAACTTCAAAAAGCAAATGAGGGAGTTTATCACTTCTTTGATCTTCGAAGTAGAACTGTAAAAAGCTTAACTGAAATTGCAGAGAAAGAAGGATTAGAGAACGCTTTAACTGATGAAGCGGAAAATAAAGTAACTAGAGAAATATTTCCAACTAAAGATGAATATGTTACTCATTGTATAGGTGGAATTCAATCAATTAAAGATTATTTTGCTCATGGACAACAAGCCATGATGATGGACGGAGAATTGGGACAAATCATTGGAGCAGTGTATAGTGGAATGCAAAAAGTTATTGAAGAAATAAAAGAAATGAGCGATCAAACAGTTAAAGAAAAAATACTTGAAAAAGCACAAGAGATTTATGGTGCTTAATTTTTTTTATCTTTCTTTTTTCTTAAAAGACGTCTTCGATTGGTTTTTTGCCTTTAAGTTTTTTAGTAACTTCACCTGCTTGTTTCTGTAAATCAACGCCAAGATCTTTAAGTTCTTTAATATGCATCTGCATTAATTGTTCAACTATTTGCAGAATTCGCATAAATTCTTCACGTTCTTTTGCAAGAGTAGCCAAGCTACCTTTATGGAAACCAATTTGTTCATCTTTAGATTCTTTTTTTGCCATAGGTATTGAATAAACGAAGTTTTATATTAAAGTTTTGGTTGATTAAGATAAAACAACACAATCTTTATATATCCCTCACAAATTTAAACACAAAGATGAAGAAAGCTATTCAAGATATCTATGAACATAAGTATAAGCTGTTATTATTGATTCCATTTATTATTCTAGTCTTAGCTTTATTACAGATTGGAATTCAAACTGCGGTTACCGGAGATTTTGTTAACAAAGGGATTACTCTTAAAGGTGGTTCAACGATTACTATTAATCAGATTGATATTGTTGATGTTGAAGAGTTAAGATTATTTCTACAAAATAAATTTTCTAAAGCAGATATTAATGTTAGAACCATAAGTTCTGCAGGACAAGTTGTGAGTATTGCAATTGATTCTGATGCTCAAGAAAATTCTGAAATCAATGCATTAACAAAGGCAATTGCGGACAAATACCAATTGAACAAAGGGGATTATAGTATTGAGGTTATGGGTTCGGCTTTAGGAGAAAGTTTTTTCAAACAAACATTTATGGCTTTAATTATTGCTTTTTTATTAATGGGGATAGTAGTTTTAATTTATTTTAGAACAATCATCCCTAGTTTAGCAGTTATCTTAGCGGCTCTTTCAGATATCATTGTTACCTTATCAATTTTCAATCTTACAGGAATAAAATTAAGTACAGCAGGAATTGCGGCATTTTTAATGTTAATTGGTTATTCTGTTGATACCGACATTCTTCTTAGTACGAGATTATTAAAGAGGAAAGAAGGCACAGTGATGGAACGTGTTTATGGTGCAATGAAAACTGGTTTAACAATGAGCACCACTACTTTAGTAGCGATAGGAGTGGCGTTAATATTTGTTGAGAGTGAAGTAGTTAAACAAATTATGATCATCTTATTTATTGGGTTATTGGTTGACTTAATCATGACCTGGATTCAGAACGTAGGAATTTTAAGATTGTATCTTGAGAAGAAGAAGAAGTAAGAAAAAATGAATCAAAGACTTAAAAACATCATTTCGAACTGGAGAGTTATTATGCTAGTTATTTTCTTAGTCTTTGCAGTTGTTTCTATCCATCCAAAATTATTTGGAAATGAGGGAGTAACAATTAGAAGTGTTGCTCAGAATTCTTCTGCTTCTTTAGCAGGAATTCAGAATCCTTCACCCACATCTACACCGTTAGCCAAAGAGAAAATTATTTCTTTTAACGGAGAGAAAGTAAGTACAATAGAAGATTTTTATCAACTAACTTCTAATCTTAAAGAAAATAGGAGTTTAATGTTGGAAACTAGTAACGGTTTTTATACTCTGAAAACACAAAGAGATGGTTCCGGAGAAATTAATTTAGGATTAAAAGTTTATCAAGCTCCAACTTCTAATTTAAGGAAAGGTTTAGATTTAGAAGGAGGAACAAGAGTTTTATTAAAACCTGCTGAACCAATCTCTGAAGATAATTTAGAGATTACAATTGCTAATCTTAAAGAAAGGTTAAACGTTTACGGTTTAAGTGATGTTATTGTTAGGGCAGCTTCAGATTTAGCTGGGGAAGATTTTATTTTAATCGAAATTGCCGGAGTTACTGAAGATGAAGTTAGAGAATTATTATCTCAACAGGGAAAGTTTGAAGCCAAGATTGGTAATGAAACAGTTTTCTTTGGTGGGAAAAAAGATATCACTTATGTTTGTAGAAGTGCTGATTGTTCTGGAATAGATCCAAGACGAGGATGTTCAAAAACTTCTGATGGTGGTTATGCTTGCAGTTTCTTTTTTGGAATTACTTTAAGTGAAGAGGCGGCAGAAAGGCAAGCGGAACTTACTGATAAATTAACAGTATTATCTGAGGAAGGCGGCAGTTATTTGAGTGATGATATTGCTTTATATCTTGATGATAAAGAAGTTGATCGGTTAAGGATTGGAGCAGATCTAAAAGGAAGAGCAACAATGAGCATTCAGATTTCTGGTGCAGGTGCTGGTCTAACACAAGCAGATGGGGTTACTGACGCTTTGAAAAATATGAAGCGGTTACAGACAATTATTATTACGGGAAGTTTACCAGTGAAATTAGATGTCGTAAAAATGGACACAATCAGTCCTTCTTTAGGAAAAGAGTTTTTGAACAATATTCTTTTTGTTGGTTTACTAGTAATTTTATCAGTAATTACAGTTGTACTAATTAGATATCGGAAAGTAAAAGTAGTTGTGCCAATGATTTCAATAATTATTTCCGAGATTGTTTTAATTTTAGGATTTGCTTCTTTAGTTGGTTGGAATTTAGATTTGGCAGCAATTGCCGGAATCATTATTGTTGCAGGTACTGGTGTAGATCATCTTATCATTATTACTGATGAAACATTAAAAGGGGAAGTTATCTCTGATTGGAAAAAAAGAATCAAAAATGCAATGTTTATTGTGATGGGAGCTTATTTAACAACTTGCGCAGGAATGTTACCATTATGGTTTGCTGGGGCAGGGTTATTGAAAGGTTTTGCTTTCACTACGATTGTAGGTATTTCTTTTGGTGTACTTGTAGCAAGACCTGCTTACGCTGCGATGATTGAACAGTTATTGAAAGAATAATTCTATAGTTTCAGTAAATTTATAAGATGGGTTAAGAAAAAGTTTAGAATGAGAATTAATAATTCATTTAAAGCAATTCTGTTAATGGTTCTTTGTACAATATTTACTTCCATTGGACAGATTTCTTGGAAATTTGGAATCAATAGGATAGATTTAAGTGCTTTAATAACAATTTTTAATGTTCCTTTTATATTGGGTTTTATTCTTTATGGGGTTGGTTTTTTGTTAATGCTTTCCGCTTTTAAGTATGGGGAATTAACAGTACTTTTTCCTATCATTGCTACTAGTTATGTTTGGGTGAGTTTATTGTCCTCTTGGCTTTTTCCGGACACAATGAATGTTTGGAAATGGATGGGAGTGATGTTAATATTATTTTCAGTTAGTCTTTTAGGTTTAGCTTCAAAGAAAGAGAATGAGGATCAGAAGGTGATGGTTAATGGTTAGTTTTTTAGCTTTGGCAATTATTTTTGTTGGCTCATTTATTGGTGCGACTGGTACTGCAGTGATGAAAAAAGGAACTAATAAATATACTTTTAAGAGATTGTTATTCAGTATTGATTTTTGGGATGGGTTATTTCTTTATATTGTCTCTACTGTTTTTTATCTGATAGTTTTGAGCATGGAACAGTTAAGTGTAATTTATCCTTTAGTTTCTCTTACTTATATTTGGACCACTATTCTTTCTGTTAAGTATTTAGGAGAAAAAATGAACAAGTGGAAATATTTTTCTTTAACAGGAATTATACTGGGTATTGTTTTGATTGGAATCGGAAGTTAATTAATTTGATTTTAACTTGATTCTAATTTGATCCAGAAAATAAGGAAGAATAAACGCCACTGCAAAAACAATTGCGGTTATCCAAATGTTATGTTGGACATTATCTATTTTTAGTTCTCTGATAAATCTGTTAGAAACAAAAACCATCGTGAGCATATTGGCTAAAGCAAGGATAGGAATGATAATTGCTGCAATAAGATGATGTTTTCTTGCTAAATGGCCAATATCCGTAATCAAGAAATTATAAAGGAAACCTACTGTGCTCGCTAAAATAATAATAGTTGTATAAAGAAGCCATTTGTTTAAGACAATTAAGAAAGGAATTAAAATTAATGAAACTAGTAAGTTAGCGAAGATAATTACTACTAAAGCACTCCAGAAAACTATTTTTGAGAAATGAGTATCGTGTTTTTCTTCTTTTTCTAGAATATTTTCAGCTTTTTTGATTTCGTTTTCATTCCAACCTTTCTCTCGCAAATCACTTCTTTTTTGTTCTTTCATTTTTTATGGTTCTTGTAAAAGGCGGTTAAGACTGATGAATTCAGCGATCCGTTTAAATTCTCTTGCAGATCTTGAACGAGGATAAAGATGTGGTAAGGGTGCTTGTCGATGTAAAGATTTTCTGATTTTACGATCGTGTTTAATGTTAGCAATGATGGGATGTCCCAAGATGTTAGCAACTTCTTCTGCTTTAAGTTCATTCCTACCATTATGAGTCATATTTAATATTATTCCACCAATAATGTTATCGTTTGTTTTTGCTAATTGGATTGTTTTCAAAGCGTCCATCACTGAACTTAAATTGGGATTCACTACAACCAAAATTTCATCACTATTCTTTAGAACTTGGTTAACTTCATAGCCTAGTCCGGAAGGAGAATCAATCAAAACAAAGTCGGCAGCATTATCCAAATGTTCAAAAACTTCAGTCAGTTTTTGAGAATTGGTTTTTTGATATTCCGCGTATGAAGGCGATGCTGGAATTAATGATATCCCTGATTCATGTAAATAAGTTATTTCAGAAATATTTTTTTCTTTACGTAAAAATTGGTTTAATGTTCCTTTTGGATTAAGGATGCCCAATTGTAAAGATAAATTGGGAGTAACCAAATTTGCATCAAGTAAAAGGACTTTCCTTCCTAGTTTACTAAGAGCATAACCTAAATTTAAAGTAGTGGTGGTTTTCCCAACACCTCCTTTTCCAGATACTAAAGCAATAAAACGAGTCATTTTCAACCTCTCTTTCAAATTAATATTAATTTAATATTAGACTAAAATTGGAAAGAGTATTTAATATTTTTGTTATTAGAGATGATATTAGAAATAATTTTTAATCTTCTTCAACTTTTTTACCATGAACTAATTCCCAGGCATAATCAAAGAAATGATGGACATAACGTTCACAATTGGTAAGGTTATCAATATTAGCTTCAGCAGTGGCTTTTTCTAATCTGACTACCAAAGTTACATGTCGACGATATTCTCTTCTTCGTTCACAAGGCATATTTAAAATGCTTTTCAAGAAAGAGTAAAAACTGAGATATTGTTTTAACTTTAGATCTTCGGGATAAGTTTCGCTTAATCTTGTTGCTCTTAAAGCTGGACTTTTTGGTAAAGCAGAAATCTTATCTTCATCTTTAGCTTTTTGCAAAAGTGCTTCAATAGTTAAATTATAAATATCAATTAATCTGTCTAAAGCATTAATGATTACATCCACGGTTCGAGTGTATTTTAAGCTAACGTAGATGATGTGTTCAAGGCGTTTGAGTTCTTCTCTCGCTTCTAATAATAAATCAGTTATATGTTCCATATGTTTTCAGAATTTATTGAAAGGACGCTTTTCTTTTTATGCTTTTCTGTTTTAAACGGGATAATTTAAAACAAGACTAAAAATTAGGGTGGTTTTTGGTTTTCTGTTTTGATTTTATGGATGGTATATTAATTTAGTAAAATATATATATCTTAAATTGATTCTTAGTAAATATGAATCAATTAAAATCAAAAAATTGGATTTTTGTTCCTCGTGATTTTGAGGAACTTTATAGGGATTATTCTCAATTAGAAGAAAACTTTGAAGAAGACGAGCATACTCAAGATTTAGGAATGAGGATCTGTTCTGATTATTCTGAGAAAATTGAGGATGTTTATGTTAAATGTGGGAATAAAGGAAAACCGGTTGATTCAATACATTGTTGTACTTTTTATGATAATTAGATTTAACCAATTCCCCATACTGGGTTGTGTTTCCTTACAAACTTTTAAGAAACACTAAAAATGAAAGATATCATTTTTGTGCACAAATAAAGTCTTTGCTTTATTTTGTGAGTTTGATTAAAACAGAATTAGATTTCACTTTGTTCAATCTAATCATCCAATTCCCCATACTGGGTTATTCTTACGCTTAATTTCAGCAACTTCTTTAAGAACTTCTATTTCCATTTTAGAGAGATGTTTTTTCATTTCTTTTAGTTTTTTGAAATCTTCTTCAGGAATGTCTGTATAAAAGAAATCACCCTCATCAACTTGTCTACCAACGGTTACACCATCCATAGACATAGCTAATTGTTTTCCTTGTTGTGCTAAAGAAATATTATCTTTTCCCTCTCGCATACTTTTGGCAGTAGTGATTTGTTTTCCTTCTTTATTCATAATCGGATCGCCGGTTTTAATTTGGCCAATCTCTATTTCTACACCCATAATAGCGGGATTACTTTGTCTGAACGTATAACCTTTAAGAACCGCAAATTTACAAGGTCGGACAAGTTTTGATAATTTTCGCATTTCAATATCTTTTTTTAGTGTTTCTAGATATTTTTCATAATCTTCAATGATTTTATAGATAACGTTATTTGTGATGATTTTTAACTTTTTACCATTAACTTGTTCTGTTAAGTCTTCTGGGACTTTGATAGTAAATCCAAGAATGACGGCTTTAAATTCGTCTTTCTCTTTT
>Ga0222637_1000974_pt1 | contig 10841 bp, 12 predicted proteins | sample AntAcemetagen143_FD_181149 | JGI IMG/M metagenome (GOLD analysis project Ga0222637, IMG submission 181149) | Saline water microbial communities from Ace Lake, Antarctica - #143 | ecosystem: Environmental > Aquatic > Non-marine Saline and Alkaline > Saline | place: Antarctica: Ace Lake...
TTTATCAAATAATTCCTTAGTCTCCCCAAAAAGTTGTCTGTATCCAGATATTTGATCCGCTATTGATTGTTCTGCCAATTCTGATTCTGCTTCTCTAACTTTTGTAAGCGCTTTGAATCTTTCTATTGGATCAGCCATTGCTTGTGCTTCTTCTCTGGCCTTTCCTACCGCAAGCTCTTTTTCAGCAATTTTATCGTACATATCCAACAAATCATGCATGGCTATCATGGCATTGTTAATTCCCTGCCCAAGTGAATCACCAAAAGATCTACCACCAAATGAAGATTTACCTACATTTTTTAATAGTTTGTCTATCTCTTTTGCTGTTTTACCCGTTACTTTATTTTTAGCATCTTCTGCCTTTGAGTATTCTTTCCATTCCTCCAAAATATATTTACGTAGTAGTGCATACTGACTTTTCATATGTGTTTCAGTAATATCTAATCTATCCCCCAATATTTCCTTAATACCCTCAAATTTTTCTTTCTCAGTCTTTAACAATGCGTACACATCATCTTTATATAGTTTCTTCTTTGCAGAGAGAAGAGCCTTTTCAGCAGCAGTTTGAGCCTTAACTCCTTTTTTAACAACTGCCAATGCTAATGCCTGGCCATGTTTTATAATTTCAACTGCTTTAACAGAGCCTGCTTCAACATGTTCAAGTTTTTGAGCTTCTGCTTCGAAGATAAGATTAGCCTGTAATTTAACAATCTCTCTATAAGTCCCATCAGTAATTTTGAGTAATGCATCTCCCATCTTTTCGGTGTATGTTCTATCTAGTTCTTGAATTTTTTTAATATTACTTATTCGAGCATCATATTCTTTTGTGTACTGTCCTATTTTATACTGTATATAATCTGTAAATGCCTCTGAATCTTCACTATAATAAATTCCCCACTCTTCTTTCAATTTTTCTGTAATTTTCTTTGTGTAATTAGCAATAGCTTTTAATCTATCAATTTCTGGGCCTTGTTCCTTATCCATTACTTCATACCATGGCTCTTTTCCAACTTCCTTTGCGAGACTGGCTTTAACATTAGAAACTTTTGCCATAAGATTTAAATAAGACTCAAGCCATAAAAGAGTCTGTGGTGATATGATTTCTTGTGTTGCTTCTTTTAGTTTTTTTGTGGCTTCCTCTAATTCATTGGTGGCTTTCCTTGTCAGTTTAGTTTGTTCAATCCATTTTTTGAGCTTCAAAATACCAGCTTCTATAGTCAATTCACCTGTTAAAATATCAAGCATTTTGTCAGCGTCAGCAGTTAAATTATGAATTGCTCGTGGCAACATTTTATCAAAGTAGTTGTAGAGCCATAGCCAACCTTTTGCAGCATCATCGATATGAAAAGCATCAGTCACTTTTTCTAGATCTTCAATTGCTCTAATTAAAAGATGCACTGCAGCAACAAGTGTATTTTTTATCAATTTTCCTGATTCGACCATACCATCAAAAAACGATTTTATTCCATCTTTATTATCTTTAATCGTTTGTGCTAAGCCCTTCAAAGTTTCTTTCAAAGAAGTAGCATGCCCTAAAAATACTTCAATTGCCACATCTGTTACAACAGATATTAACTTTGCCCAAGCAACTGTTGTTGTACCTAACCGCTCGATAAATTTATCCGTTTCCCCTTTAGCATTTTCTAAGGTTTCTGTAAATTCTTCTAATTGTGTAATACCACGTATTAAAACTAACATAGCAGGTGTTGAACGTAATCCAAACAATTCTTTTAATGTTGAGGTTAACTCAGCAGCACCCATATTTCTACGTTCTAATTCCTTCAGTATATCAATAAGATTATGTGTTTCAAGCCCTAGATCTTTTGCGGCATCAATAGATTTAAGAAAAGACATACGAAGAGCACGGCCAGCTATACCCTGCTTAATACCAGATTGAGACAACATACCAATCATGGCAGATACTTGTTCAACGGTATAACCTAATTGAGCAGCAATAGGAGCAACAAATTTCATTGCCTGCCCCATACCCTCAATATTAGTATTACTACGAGTAATCGTACCAACCATAACGTCAACAACACGATTAATTTGACCTGCTTCTAAACCAAATGCTCTTAATGTATCTGTAGCAATATCTGTTGCACGGGATAGATCCATCTCACCAATTAAAGCAAGATTAAGAACACCACCCAAAGCAGCAATTGACTCAGCAGCATCAAAACCAGCCATTCCTAAGAATCGTAAAGCGTTGGCAGCTTCAGTAGCTTTCCATACTGTTGTTTCTCCAGCTTCACGAGCAGCAGCAGACAACATTTCAAATTCAGCAGTAGTAGCACGAACGATACCACCAACAATTGCCATCTGCTGTTCAAATCCTGCTGCCGTTTTCAAAGCTTCCATAGCAGCATGTACGGCTCTACGCATAGCCATATAGGAAATAGTAACAGCAGCAACATGAGGAAGCAAGTTTCGAATACCTTTACCATGTTTCTTTACCGCTATTGTTCCTGCCCTCATTCTGGTGTTTAATTGTTTGAAGGCAGCAGTTAATTTTGTATTTGTATTTTTTAATTGTTCGTTCGCAGTTTGAAGCTTTTTGACCTGCATCTCTAATTTCTTAGATGCAGATGTAGTGCTGTTCATTTGTCTTTGTACACCAGCCAGACCATTCTTCTCCATACGAGCAAGTTGAGTTGCAATTCCTGTCAAAGCAATTGCAACAGTCTTCCCAGAAGCTTTAATACTACGAAGTTGCCCAACAACTTTCTCAGCACCCTTAGCACTCAATACTATGGATATGTTTGCTATATCTGCCATAACTAAAAACCAAAAAAGACCATAGACCTACTTTTTAGGTGGTCTCTGGCCTTTTGATTTTCTTTCGTTTTTCTTTCTGTTTTCTTCACTTTTCTCACCCTGCCACTTCAGATATTCGGAGTCTAAAACTCCAACAAATTTAAGGTAGTTAAGCTGTTCTTCGAGAGAATCAACGCCAAATATTCTAAAGTAACTTTCATACGCAGGGAGAGCTATTGATCCAACACTCATTCCTGAACTACGGGATGGAGACAATATGTGAAACGCATTCCAGTAAATAGCCAAATCAGAAAACATTTCAGGTTCTTCATCAAGCATCCCAGTGACATCATTACCATCTTCTTCTAATTGCCTGACCCACTCAAGCCAAGTCAGATCTCCAACGCCTTTTTTTTCAGATGCTTTTAGACTCCACCCCATTACTTTTTTAAGTTTTCAGTGGCCTCCTCATCGTCTTCAGCTTGGTATCCTTCCAGCTCATTTGCTATATCGTTAATGTAGTTTCGCAGTTCAGGATAATCTGTTAGAATCCTGACACAATTTTCCAGTGAGTATGGGACTTCTTCCCCATTCTCTTCCAAACCTTCCCAACCTAAAACTATGGTTTCAGCAAGACATTGAATCAATAGTTTTTCTGCCACTTCATCTGCCAATGTTCCACGTCTGATTGCCCTACGGTGAGGTTTGCTAAGTGCCTGAAATCGTTTTTGATAATTTGGATTACCTATACGAGCAATCCGCATTTTCAGACCTTCACCCATCTCATGAACTACACCTTCTTGTTCTTTCGTTGAATCTGTTCCAAATAACTTTTTTACATCAGCCATTGTTTTACTCCCCCGTTTAAAGGTTAAAGATTTACCATCTGCTATTATCAAATTCAGGAAGATCTTCTTCCTCAACTTCTTCTTCAAATACTACTTCAACTTTTCCTTCCAACTCATCCTCAATAATTTCAGGTACTGGATCTTTGATAACTTCAGGTTCAGGCTCACCAATATGTCTTACACGATAAGGCCCACCATATTTATCAATGGTGATTGGCGCATCTGGATCAAAGTCAGCCGAATCAACTTCATATAATTTATTCCAATACCCATGTACAGGGTTGAATTGGTCTACTATTACTGTTCCCATGTCAGACTCCTCTCAAATTAAAAAAATTATTGACAAATTAACTATAATACTTATATTAACTGTATAAAATGACAATGAGAAAATCCTTTAAATATAGGTTATTTGTTAATAAAACCCAAGCAACTAAACTTGGTGAATTTTTCCAATCAGCCAGATTTCTATACAACTGTGCTCTGGAACATAGAATTATTTGTTGGAAACAGTGGCATAAATCCATCAGTTACTATGATCAATGTTATTCCATAAAAGAAATCCGTAGTTTTAATGATGGCCTTGCCCAACTCAATTACAACTGTTCTCAGAATATTCTTAGAAATATAGACAAGGCATTCCAAGCCTTTTTTAGAAGAATTAAACAAGGTGGAAAACCAGGTTTTCCTAGATTTAAAGGGAGAGATCGCTTTCATTCAATTACATTTCCTATCTATGGTAATGGCGTTAAACTCAAAAATGGTAAATTATATATTCAAAGTATTGGTTATATTAGAATTAAGCTTCATAGAAAAATAGAAGGTATAATTAAAACTGTAACCATAAAGAGGCAAAATTCCAAGTTTTATGCTTCTTTTTCTTGTGATGAAGTTCCACAGAATGTTTTACCAAAGTCTAATAAAGAAGTTGGAATAGATGTTGGAATTAAATCCTTTGCTGTTATGTCAGATGGCGCAACAATTGATAACCCAAAATATTTAAAACAATCAGAAGCCAAAATCAAGGAAACTCAGAGTAAGTGTTCCAAGAAACCAAGTAAAACCCTGAGAAAAAAGTTGGCTTGTTTACATACAAAAGTTAGAAACCAACGTAGAGATTTCCAACACAAACTTAGTAGAACGATAGTAAATGAATTTGGTTATATATTTATTGAAAACCTTAAACCAAGAGACATGGTAAAGAATAGCCCTAAAGTCTTGAATAAATATATAAATGATGCTGCATGGTCGCAGTTCTTTGGTTTCCTTTTTTACAAAGCCGAAAATGCTGGTAGAAAGTTAATTAAAGTCAATCCAAAGAACACTACGCAAATGTGTTCTCAGTGTGGAACAATTGTGCCAAAGGATCTAAGTGTTCGTGTACATGACTGCCCACACTGTGGGTTGGAGATTGATCGGGACCATAATGCTGCTTTGAATATTTTGGCGCTTGGGCGGAGCGTTTTGCTTGGCAAAGAAGCCATCAACTTTGGTTGATGGAGCCGTCACAGGACCAGATAAGCGCAACGAAAACCTCATATCAACACGGGGCACATCAACAGAGGAAAGGAGGAAACACCTATCTGATCCTATGCGGTTGAGATCACTTACGCAGCAAACTTATTGATCTGAAGTGTGTACGTGTAAGCTGAATCTCTATACGCTCTAAAACCAAGGGTTTCCATTACATCCTGATCCTGCCCACCAACATTTATACCATCAGTTTCAAACTCAATCTGAGGCATATCAATGATATAAGCATTACCATCAGTATCCTCTACTTTGTAAGATATTGAACTTGGGGTACCACCTAAATATTTATCATAAAGGCTGTTATCTTTAAAGTAGGCAGTTAACGTACCAGTGACATCGCATTTACCAACGCCAATATCACAGTTACCTAAAGTGGCAAGTGCTTTCAAACCACGAACATTATTGGCAAGGGTAACATCCAGCCCCTGAACCAGACAGCTGGCAACATCACTTCCACCTTCACGAACCTCTGCAACATTGCTAACTGCAGTAAGAACATCATTAGTTCCAGCAGCATCGGCAGCAAGTGCTAGAGATGAATTCTGTGCCAAACTCGCCGATGCACCAATGAAATCAAAACTACCAGTAAGAATTGACCCTGCTTGTGCAGCCAGATTAAGGGTGTTAATAACCTGCCCCAAAAATGTAAAATGCTGCCCAGTAGCCAAACCAGCATGTGACCTGATCACAGAATAACTATGCTCTGTCGTGCCATTACGTAAGTAAGAACCACCAACAGCAACAGCAGCGTTGCCTGAAGTGGCAGTTGAAGCTTGCGTCTCAGGAACAGGGGAAACTGTTATGTTATTATGGTCTGTCTTTGCTGTAATCTGGTAGTAGCCACGGTTTGTGGCATTTGTGCCGCCACTAATCTCAATCCATTGCCCAAGAGTAGCAGTTGTGAAATTAGCACTTTCAGAAGCACTACTAGCACTTACTGCACCACTAACATTAAAGTCAATACCTAGTGCTGAAATAGTCAAGGCAGTTGACCAGTCACTCCACAGCGCCCCTTCCAATAATTCATTGAAAGCGTCATAACTAAGCTCAAAATTAAACCCGCCCGTAGTATCTGCATCGGACTGGATTAAATCGGTGATCTGCCTATCATTACGAATCTCTGCGCTGGTTATATTCGTAATATTGTAAGCAAAACTTTCCCCAGTGAAGCGGAGTTCTTGAAACGTACAAGATGCAAGCGTACCCCAAGTCACTTCCTCTCCATAGTATAATGATGTTCTGTTACTGTCGCCCATTTTTAAATACCTCCTTAATCGGTTGAATTAATATAAAACTGACCTTCAAGGAGGTTCTGACGATAAAGCAATAAATATGGTTAAACTGTTTCATTTTTTATTCTTTTTGTATTCAGCTAATAGTCTACTTAAATTAGTTTTATAGCACTCACACTCGCAGCGCATTTGAAAAACTGGTTGTCTAATACATTTTGGCTGGCCTTTGCAATCCAAAGGTAACTCTTTCGCCGCTTGATTTTTTATCTCGTCCGGGATGTGCATTTTTTCTGATCTCAAATGTGTTTAATAATCCACAATGCGCTCTGGTGCATTTTATCTCAATTACTGCAAATTCACCAATGTCTTTTATCTTGGCTAGTAACTTTTGGCATTTTTGGCATCTGCATTCGCCATCTGCATCTGAAGAAATAAAACCAATTCGCATCTTGTCATCTCTTTGCGCCCTGAGAGTTCATGAGAGCAACCACAATCGTTGTCCATATAAAATACATACCCAAGCCCTACGTGGCGTTGGCCAAGGCTTTGTCTGCTTGGAAACTACAAATCCAGCTAAATTGGTAAAACTCACCCACGTCGCCCACACGAACCGTTTTTGGTGATCTACAGATAATATCACTAAAATTGGCATTACGAAAAATATCACCTAGTGCATCTGAGTACCCCTTGGCAGTTTGTGTACCAGTACCTGTAGGGACCATAATAGGAATATGAATAATACCAATAATTCTATGACAGGGTATACCAGCCATACTAATTTGGTTTGAGTCAACCTCATCAATTAACAAACGAATAAAGGCAGTACTTGCCTCTGGAGTATAAGGAACATTATCCCAAGATATATCTGTACTAGTCCAATTATCAGATAGCCTGCCTTCTATTGCTGCACGTATATCTTGTCTAAATCCCATATTACTTTACTGTCCTAGTTGTGGTTGTTTTAACAGATTGCACATGTTTTTCAATATCGTTCATTGCTTTTAACGCTGCTTTTTCATAGACTAGATAATACCCACTACCACCCCAACCAGCATATTCAACATTTCTTGCCCAACTATATCCATATTTTGTGGAGTAACCAACTGAATTTGAGATGATAATTGTATCTGTGTCTTTGATGTTTTTTATTTTGGGTAACTGAGCACGGGCAATTTCACGGGCACCTTCTAAGGACATCTCACCCACATCTTCGAATACAGTATCACTTGTATCTTCTTGATTAATACCAACCCTATGACTTGCGATGTACGAACCTGTTTTAAATGGAGCTGGTTCATTATTGATAATGTCTGTCAAAGCACCCTTGGCAGTTTCTTCCAACAAAGCACCCATCTTTCCTTTGACATCTTTAATGATCTTATCAAATTGGAGATCATAAGTACGAGAATTGAATGGTGCGTATGATTTTGCCATCTATGTTTTCCTAACGAAGATTTCAAAAAGAGCTTCTGCGGGGTCAGTTTGCCACCAAGTGACGTTCCATTTATCACTACTAATTGTTACATAATCACCAACTTTGGGTGTGACAGAAATATCGTTATTTGCGACCAATAGTTTTCGATCTGTCATTAAGATATCTCTATCTTGGATTTCGTCTGAGTTAATTTCATCAAAAATAGTTTTTATGGTTGTATCAGTATGTCCTGATTCTGTATTCACACCTGTTGTTGAATCATAACTAAATGTACCCAAAGAATGATAAGCCAAGCCAGTTGTGGCTACGTTTCCGAAACCGTCGATAATTTGACTAGCCGCACTCTGAAATGTTTCTTTCAGGCCCATAATTAACTATCCCAAATTTATATCATTCAAATAAGCAAATTCACCAAATAATTTTATTGCCATACAATTATAAGCCATGGCGGCATGTTCTTCTGAATCAAAAAAAGCAATGTAGGTTCTATTACCTTTTTTCATAATAGAACTTGACCATTTTTTATGTGATTTATTCCAACCAACACCTTTATATTTAGAGGTACTATTTTTTCGAGGCCCAATGTTTATCCCATTTTGTGATCTTGTTGCGTACCTAAGATTGCATTTTCTATTATCTAATGGATTTCTATTTTTATGATCAATAGTCAACAGTGGTGATTTTAATGGGAATAAAATAAATCTACTAAGATATAACTCTGTATTACCTTCATAAACTTGACTTCGTGTTACGTATCCATATGAAGTTAGACCCCACTTATAATCTTTTACTTTTTCATAGTCTTCCAAGTCTATAATAGCTTCAGCTTTTGGATTGCAATCTTTGTCATACAAAGTTATATAGCAATCATTACCATCAAATCTAAACTCATTTAGATCATATTGTGTGCGTTCTAATATTTTTCCATTACTTAGTACCTGCATTGAATGCTTAGAGCAATAACCATTCGAACTATGTGGGAGTCCACATCCATCAACACTACAAATTCTGGGTGGTTTGTCCAAATATGTTTCTATTATTTTCCCGTATCTATGCATCTGCATTGCGTGTCTTGCACAATAACCATTACTCTTAATATTTACACAACATCCTTCCACTTTACAAGAATCTTCAACTGTTTGTATTATTTTTCCATACTGTTCCATCTGATTGTGGTGCTTTTTACATAACTCGTTAGAATATATTTTGGTATAACAGTCTTTTACTTTACATGTCGTAGAGAGTTTATCAAAATAAGTTTCAATAACTTTACCATTTCTTCTTATTTGTTCATAGTGTCTAGCACAGTACCCACATTTACGCATTGGTGCATCACAATTTTCTACTTGACAGACCTTTTTCTTTTTGGTAGACTCTAAATTAGCCATGATTTTATCTCCTTTATAGATAAAGTTATTGGTTAGAAACGGTATAGGACTGATCTCCTGTGCCGTTTCGTTATATATAAATGTTTCTTTCAGGCCCATACTACTTTCGCTCCAGAGTTCTTGGAAGAGAAGCCATCTTAGTTCCGTAGGGTAATAACATCTGCCAGACCGAATTTGGCATTGTTGGTGTTCTGTCATATTTATCAATTACCATTGCTAAGCTACCTGCTTTTATACTTTTAAACCCGAACGTGTCGCTATCCGATGTGCGATCATCTTGAGATAGGAAATATGCCATAAAGGAAGTTCCTCTCTGAATATCAATAGGAATATCAGTAGAGGTTACATCTTCATCATTCTTATCCACCACATTATCACGAGGCCAATCTAAAGATTGTGTTGTCGAGTTCTTTGTGCCGATCCAATCCATCTGCTCATCGATTAAACTTGTTGCATATATTATACAGGCAGTTTGATTTATGGTCGATAAAGAACTCCAAGTAGCTGTTATATGTATGTTTTCAGAAATATATAGCGCACAGGTACTAAGACTGGAGTAGGCATTTGAGGTCGCCAATCCAGGACTATTTATCAAAGTTAAACTCATTTTAACTTACCCCATATTGTGCCCTACACCGTGAAATTGTAGTGCTGGACATCACAAATTCCTTTATTCGTACCCATTACTTTTAAATATCTTTTCAACTCTATGGTCAATACGATCTAGTGTTTTCATCATATTTGTTGTTCGCTCTCCACATAATTCCTTGTCCATTTTATTGTTATCAAGTTTATTGATTTTTGTCTGTTGCATTCTAACAACTATTCCAACCAAACTAACAAATCCACCAGCTGCTGCTATCTCACCCCACATTATCTGTACCTCAATAGGAGTTGATTAAACTGTCTATAACATAACATATTATGCCCTGCCAAGAAAAAATGTTCATATGTCGTGTATTTACCACTTAATACCTAATCCGATTGTTATACTTAATCCGTCCCATCGTTCTATACTGTTTGAAGTCATCTGGTCATAGGTCTGGAAAATTTAATGGGTGTTCTGAGCCAAGTTCTTTGACCTTTGCATCTCTTACATGGGCGGCTTCTTCTGGGGTCTTGTAGTAGCCAAGGTGGTATGCGACGTTATCGCATCGTAGGTTGGCTTCCCATTTTCCGCCCCTAACTGAGCAAACACCCCTAAATCCAGACTTGTTTCTCTTACTGATTAATCTTGTGTTTTGCCCACTAATAGTGTTATCTACAAACCTGCAATTGCTTGGTTCGTAATGGCCATCAACATCCTCACGATCTATTGATAAGCCTTCTTTCCAACCATTTGCTGTAGCCCAATCAAAAAACGTTTTAAAATCTTGTTCCCATTCTTTGTATAGGGTAATCCCCCGCCCACCATATTCTTTGTACTCATGTCGGTTTGGCGAAAGACAACGTTGTTTTACACCCTCCCATACTTTATAAAGTGGATGTTTAACAAGACCATGAGTTGTCCTTAACCCTAAACATTCTCTTGATAAGCAACCACAAGAGTTTCTCTTTCCATTTATCAATTTTGCCAACTGGACTTTTATTGTATTTCCACAAACACATTCGCAAATTATGACTCTTTCCCATCTACCACTTGGGGATG
>Ga0222637_1000996_pt1 | contig 10652 bp, 16 predicted proteins | sample AntAcemetagen143_FD_181149 | JGI IMG/M metagenome (GOLD analysis project Ga0222637, IMG submission 181149) | Saline water microbial communities from Ace Lake, Antarctica - #143 | ecosystem: Environmental > Aquatic > Non-marine Saline and Alkaline > Saline | place: Antarctica: Ace Lake...
CGTTTCACTCCTTGTCCCTCTCACTACGTAGTCGGGCGAACTTAACAGCAACTTGCGATGATAAACTCATTTATTTCACCTATTTCCCAAAAGGCATTACTAAATATTTTCTCAATAAAAAGATTGTTCCAATCAAAACTAAAGTTCCAGTTAATGACCACCAAGAATAGTTATCTTTATGGTTTTTACCGCCACCGATTAAATAAGTTAATTCATCAACAAACAAGCCTAAACCAACAGCAAAAACCGGGATGCTGGCTACTATTAAACCAATAGGAGCAAGAACCGCTCCATACATATAATGATGAATCCTAAAATCTTTAATGGTAATCCCCATTGAATCAGAATCATCAGTATAAAGTCCACCAACATATAAACCCGCTCTTGTCACTAAAATAGTAATCACAAAAATCACAAACAATAAGTTTTCAGGAGTTAGTTGCTTCATAAATTAAAAGTTATTTAAGAATTATTTAAAGATTTCGTTGAAATGGTTCTAGAAGTAAATAAATGGGATGTTTTTTACAAAAGCTGTTTAATAGAAACATTTGAAGATAAACAGTAAGCAGACGGCATTCCAGTATCATCATCGTAACGTTTTTCAATGAACGGCCCTTGCGAAAGAGTTTCAAAGTATCTTTCTCCTAATGTTCTTGTCATTTCTTTTTCTATATGGCCAAAAGACATTAAAGCTTTCATTCCTGCATCTGAAGTTGCATCTTCTAACAATCCATCTAAGAAAGTTAAATATTCTTCTCTGGTGAATTCAGTTCTCGGAAGAGGAACTTCATCCGCAAAAAGTGGATTTCTGGTAACGCTTACAACTAATCCTAAGTCATCAAATTCTTTTCTGTAAATAACTGGGAATCCTGGCTTTTGATAATCAACTTCTAACTTATTAACTTCTAATGTAGTTAGAACTCTGCTGTACCATTTAGCTGGTTCTGTTTCTGCACGAAGCAGAAATTCATCTAATAAGTCTTGGCCATCATCCATTTTTATCTTCTCTTGCCTAAACTTGGCAACCCACCGGAAACTACAGCTTTAATATCAAAGGCTTTACTGCTTTTAGCTAGGGTTTTATGTTTCATTGGGATAATGAATTTTTATTGGTTTATTTAAATTTAATTGAAGTGAGATTTACAGAATAATTTATAAAGTAGTACCTCTGTGAGATAGTAAAATGTTAGAAAAAATCATAAATCATTTACCTTTTAAGAAAACCATTGTTGCTAGTGCCTTACTTTTTGGACTTGGCGGATGTAATGGGGATACAATAACCAATAATTATTTTTATTTAGACAAAGATGTCAAAGAAAATATTATTGAACCAATTGACATTGTAGAGTCGAATCAAGATTTATATTCAGCAGATGTTACTAAAGAAGAAGAGATTAAAGAAATAGTCTCACAAGATTCTGTTGTTGATGTTCAAGATTTATATTCAATGGAAGTTATTGAGGAAGAAGAGATTGAAGAAATCATTTCACAAGATTCTGTTGTTGATGTTCAAGATTTATATTCAATGGAAGTTATTGAGGAAGAAGAGATTGAAGAAATCATTTCACAAGATTATGTTATCAATAAAAAAGGTTGTTCTGATTTATCACAATACCCAGATTGTTTTGTTGAAAATGGTATTTTTCAGGGATATTTTGTTGTAGGAGAAAATGCCGCATCTATTGATAGCTTATCCATGACTGATATTGCTGCTAGTATGAAATATGTTAATGAGAATGGAATGTTAAAAGCAGTTGAAGTTGTTGATGCTGTAAAATTAGATAGTGAAATTGCAGATGTTTATGCACAAAATTTAATTGTGATTGGTAATCCTTGTGTAAACACAATTTCTGCTGAGTTATTAGGTAATCCTGCAGATTGTACAGAAGGGTTTATTCCAGGCCAAGCAAGAATTAAATTATTTCAAAATGGCGAATATAGTGCCATGTTAGTTGCTGGGTATAGTGGGATTGATACTCGACTAGCAGCAAAAGTAATTGCTCATCGATGGAATGAATTATCTGGACAAGAAATGATTGTCGAAGGCACTACTTATTCAGATGCTACTATTGGTCTTCCAGAAGTTATTGAAGAGGAATAATTAATTTACCTTTCCCAACCAACTAACCTTTGCACAATATCCACAAAGTAAACATAAACTCCGTAATTGTGGTTGTTATTATTTCTGATATAATTATCAGATAACCATTGATGAACTCTTCTGATCTCTGCCAGTTTATTTTCAGCGGACATTTTAGTTAATTCTTGATCCGAAACTTCTTGATATTCTAGTAACATTTTCAATCACCCATTTTAATATTTTTTATGATTGTGATATTTAATATACTTTTCTAAATTGGGATAGTTATTTTCCTTGCTAGAAATTCTTATAAATGATATTCTTGGGAAGTAGTATGGTAATTTATTTAATGTAGTTCTATTTTTAAGTATTTTATCAAATAATGTTTAAGTCACAACACAAATATGGAAGAAAATAAATGAAAGATAATTTACAGAAGTGTGTGCTGTACCACATGTACAACCGTTGAACCATTAATATTAACATTATCCAAAAGGGGCAAGCTTTGTAAATAAGTCCTAAAGTCTTTGTGATTTAGTGGCTTAAAAGTAAAATGGACAATTCAAAAGAAATCAAACTTTTTTAAATATATTTTTCCAGAATTTTAATTTAGCTTCACTTGGAGCTCTTGCAGGAGTAGATAAATAACCAAATCGAAGATGATTTTTATTACAATATTTCTCTATTTCTTCAATATGAAGTTTAATATTTTTTATTTTTTGAAATGTTTTTCTCGTAAAATAAACTTCTTTAATATTGGAATTATCAATTAATTTAATTATATTTTTCCACCCACATACTTTATCATCAATATAATCATCAGCATAATTATTTTCTTCACCAATATCACAATTTATTTCAGAAATTAAATCAACAAAATCGATATTATATTTATTCATAAAATCTAATTTTAATTGTTTATCTTTATTTTTAAGACTTTCTTCATTAAATACTTCAGGTAATAATTTCCATAAATGATTTCTTGATCTACCATAAAAAAAATCAGCTTCGTTATTTGAAACATCTGGATTAAATGTCCCAATTATCAAGATATTTGCTTTTATATTAAAAATATGATCTCTAAATTTATGTTTTATTAAATTCATGTTATATATTTAAAATCATTATTACATATAAATTTATCGAAAATGTCAGCAAAACAAATATAAACATAATTGTTAAATTCTAATCTTTCAATTGTTCCTTTGTTAAATGGTGGTTCTAATTTCTTGTACATTCCATCCACTAGATCTTCTGGTTCTGGAGGGATTGTTTTTGGTAAGACTTCTCGAAAAGCTCTTCTAATTTCAGCAAGCTTTTCTTCAGCAGTCATCTCTTTTAATCTTTTATCCGACACTTCTTTATATTTAACTTCTAATTTCATTTTTTCATCCTAAATAACACAATTCTGGATATGGTTCAGAACCTGATTTTATTTTTCCATTAGAAACAACTTCACAAGCTTCTATCAAATGTTCTTGACATATTTTTTTAATCTTATTTTGGGAATCATTCGCTGCAATTCTTGCTGCATTCAACACCACATTTTTTACATCTCCACCAGAAAAAATTCCTTCTCCAATTCTTGCAATCTCCACAAAGTCAACATTGTTATGTAATGCTTCTTTTTTAGGAAAATGAATATTTAATATTGTGCCTAATTGTTTAACATCTGGTAATTTAAACTCAATATGTGCTGATAACCGACGATTGAACGCTTCATCATAATTACTTGCAAAGTTTGTTGCAAAGATACAAATCCCTTCAAATGTTTCTAATTCTTTTAACAAAGTATTTGTTCTAGTAATTTCCCAAGAAACTTGAGAATTTTCACGTTTAGTGGTTAAAGAATCAGCTTCATCAAAAAATAGAACTGCATTATTCTTTTTAGCAGTATCAAAGGATTTACTGATATTTTTTTCTGTCCCACCAACCCACATACTTTCTAGTTCTGAATAATTTATTGTGAGTAGTTGTTTTCCCAAATAGTTGGCAATAGCTCTAGCGGATAACGTTTTTCCGGTACCTGGCGGTCCTGAGAGATTTATTGTAATACCTTTACCGTAACCAATACTTTTTCCTAAACCCCAATCTTTAAAGATAATATCTTTATTTTTAAATTGGGTAATAACATTTAAGATTTGTTTTTTTACTTCTGATGTTAAACATATTTGGTCAAAAGATTCTTGAGGACTTTCAAATAAAACCAGATTTTCTGAAGAATTATCACTATTTATTTCTGACAAACCTTTTAATGTTTTTTCACTAAGTTCAATCCAATGTTTTTCTTGTGTTAAAAGGTCATTTTTGATTAATTTTTCAAATGATTTTTCATTTTTGAATTTATCAAACAGTTCAGGACTAATTTGCAATGTGTCATGGTCAAAATCCATTCTTCGAGTAAAATATTTTAAGATTAAAATGAAATCATCAAGGTCCAGTTTATTATCTAACAAGAACGTTGAGAACTTATTATCTTTATTCTTCAAAGAGCATCTATATCCCCTCTTAATTTTTTTTAATTGTGCTTTATATAGATAATGAAAATTGTCTTGTGTTAATCCTCGTCTCTGGTCTCTATCTGTATTAATAATCCTATCTAATAGCTGGATATCTTTTAAGATCTGATTGAAGTCTGAATAATGATGTGGTTCAAATTCTAATAAGAAATGTTCTTTACTTTTTTTAACAGCTAATGGTGAGTTTAAAAGTTTAATAATAGAATTTTTTTTAACTGTTTTACTTCCTTTTTTATTATTAGATTCTTGAAATGGATTTTCTATTGTTAAATATCCTTGTTTAATTAAAGTAGATTTAGCCAATTTTTTAATAATTTGTGGACTTAAAGTTTTATCGTTTTTCTCAAAAATGCTTTTTTCAAAATATTTTTCTAAAGTAATGGTTCTTTTTTGTTCCATAAGAGCTATTTGTAGCAGATCTAAATCAATAATGTTTAGGCAGTATTTTGTACAAAAAGTTTTAATAATAGAATTATTATTAATTGCTTTAGAAACAAGAGATTTAGTATTTTTTAATGATATTAATAATTCATCAGAAATTTGATTATTTTGTTCAATAATATGGATTAAACAGTGTTGTAACTGAGAGAATCTAAAAAATTGAGGTAAATCATTAATTGTTACGATCACCTTAAACTGAAATTCAGCTTCATATTTAAACCTTTCTACTCAATTGTAGAATGTTGCATTTAGAATAGAAATTCTTATAAATGTGCAACGTTTGTTTGTTTATATGGAAAGTTATATAAATGAATCTAGCCTATTAAATAGTTCTGAGGTGGAACCTATGGCTAAAGTACTAATTGCTACGTTATATCGTCCGGATCCAATATTAGTTGCTGCTAATAAATTAGGTCCAGATAGAATTTATTTATTAATAGACAAAGAACCTTCTAAAGAACAGGAAAAAAGTTTAGAGTTACTCAAAAATTCATTGGGTCGGGTAATTGATATCAAAACTGTTAAAACAGAAGTTTATGACATTGTAGAAGTTGCCAGCAAAACAGTGGATTTAATTGACATGCAACCTAAAGATGATGAGATTTTTGTCAATATTACTTCTGGTCGTAAGACCAAAGCTATTGGTTTGTTATTTGGTGCTTACGCTAGAATGAAAAGAATAAGTAAAATAATCTACTTTCCTGAAGAAAAAAATTCTAACGTTGTTTACTTACCCAAGTTAAGTTTTAATCTAAACGAATCTCAAAAGAAGGTTTTAGAATATTTAGAAGTTGGGAATTTTACTAATTTAATGGACTTATCTGAAAAGATTGATATCTCTAGGGCAATGTTGTATAGAAACATCAAAGAATTAGAAGAATTGGACTTAGTTGAGGATTTGAAACTTACCGATGCCGGTAAGATTGCGAGGTTATGAAGTGAGTTATAGTCAATTTAAAGAACCATTTATGGAAGTCTACAATAAAATTAGTATTGCAAAAGATTTTAGTTTTACTGAAGGAGAAGGCAACCTAATTAAAGAGAGTATTAACTCAGAAACTAGTGTGATTGAACTAGGAAACAGATTTGCTGTTAAAGAAAACACATTTATTCTCAATTCGTTAATTAATTCAGAGTTTATTGTTGAAGATAAGCTAAAATTGAAAGAATTACAAGATTTTGTTTTAAAGAATGACCCCCACAATATCCATATCTTATTTGTAACACATTCTGTAAAAGCTATTTTAATTAAAAACAAGTTAATTTTATTTGATCAAGAACTAAAAGAATATACTTTTTTTGGAAGGAAAGTTTTTGCTGTTGAATGTTTGTTATTAGAAAATAAAATCATGCTAGTTTGTAATGAAATCAACCATTTAGAAGGAACGAAAATTAAATTATTTATGGATGACAAATTGTTAAAAGCTGAGCGAAAACTGAAAGTTCTATTTTCTAAACAAAAAATTTGGTTATGTGAGGTTATGAAATATGTGGGATGAAGATATTTATGCAAAAAGACCATTTATTTTAGTTAATGATAATGGATATTACTTTGATGAATATAATTCTAAGTTATCTGAACCAATCATTAAGAACCCTACTTATGAAGAATTGTTAAAAACTGAAATTACTAATCAAATTTTTATCTTGAACATTACTCAAGAAAAAGAATTAAAGTATCTCTCTTCTTATCTTCCTGTGTTTAAAACTCCGGTTTATATGTTGAGAATAATTCGTCAGTTTATTACTGGAGCAACTAAATACAATGAAAAAGAAGTTCTTGCTTTAGCTGAAAAAGATAATCGTTACACTTGGCTGACTTTATTTGTTTACGGAAGATTGTTTAGAAAATGTAATTTAAATCCCTCTTATTTGTTTTGTACTAAGCCTGTTCACAAAATATGGTCTGCTTATGATTTAAGTAAAGTTAATTCGGTGAAAGTTAAAAAATATTTAGATTCTAATGAAGAGTTTAACCATGTTTTATTTTTAGAATTAGCTTTCGCTGATTTAATGGGGGAGACTGCTGAAAGTAAGGCTGTTGAAATGATATTAGAAAATAGAGAAATTGCTAAAGCCGACATTTCTCAACGTTTGTATATTAGTTTAATGGAAGAAGGGATGGTTTACGAATCTGAAGGGAAATTGGTGAGAATATGATCATTAACAATTTTTGTACTGGACATGAAGTTTTAGTTGCTCCAACTACTGAGAAGAATTTAGTTTTGGTTACCATCCCTAAAGGTTTTAATATTGATGATTTTATTAATTTGATTGATAAACATGAAATTCCTGATGATCCTACTTATGGTATCCGTTATGGTGATAAAGAAGAAGTTCGGGTGATTAGATGAATAAACTCTTTGTCTGCAATCAGGGGAAATATCGTTCAAGAACTGCTGCTGAATTGTTTGGTGGTAAGTGTGCTGGTGTGTTTGTTAATCTTAAAGAAAAAGATTTAGAATGGGCAGACATTGTTTATGTAATGGAAGAACATCAACGATCAGAGATTGGTAAGCTTTTTCCTGCACAATATTTAAAAAAACGGATACTTAACTTAGATATACCTGATGTTTATGGTTATATGAACGATAAGTTGGTTAAGAAGTTGAGGGGGAAATTTAAAAATGAAATTTGAAGATATTGTTGATGTTATGCCAGTAACGAATAAAGTAGAAATTACAAATTCTCATTTGTTTAATAATTATCCTCAATATTTATCATTACTAATTCAAAATATTAGTATGCCATCTTTAATTAAGATGGATCATGAAAAAGTTCAGATGATTTTGAAATCTGCTAAAAAGTTATCTGGTGGTATATTTTTAAAAGATTATTCTGATTTCAACGATACTGAAAGTGCAATCATAACTTTTATAGTTGGTAAAGATGTCTCTTTAAATGAGGTTAATGAAGAAATGAATAAAATCAAAGAACTAAACCCTCATTTAACAACAACTTATGGGGCAGTAATCTCAAACAAAATAAGAGATTCAGCAATTAGTTTTAGTGCGATTAAGATTAATGGTATGGGAGGAAATTGAAAATGGATAATAAAATTAGTTGGGTTGATGAAATTTATAAATATGGTGAAGCACTTTTTTGGGAACCACAAATGATAAATCGACAAGCAAATAAACAAGATAAATCAAAAATAACTCCTGAAGATGTATTTAATAAATTAAGAAGATGGGAAGTTTCGTTAAATATTCCTTTTAATATATTGATGAGGTTATTGCCCTCACAAATTAAAAAAGATATTTTAAACATTTTTTTTAAAGATAATGTTGAACTTGAAAACATTAAATCAGTAAATTTTTATGGGATCATGGGTGACATGGATGGACTAACTCAACCAGATGTGACATTGAGTTCTGAGAATTCAAATATATTTATTGAATTAAAAATTAATGCTACTCTTACTTTACAACAGATTACTAAATATTTGTTGGCTCATTTATTTTGGAAAGAGAAAGAAGGTAATGCGAAGAAAAGTTATTTGCTTTTACTAGGAAAAGATTCATTAAGTAAACAATGGGATGCAAAAGAAAGAAAATTAATTTTTGATGATAAGAGTAATGATATTTTAAATCTTTATAATTATTTAATCAAAAGAGATATTTTAGACTATAAAGAAGATTTAAAAGGTCAATATAAAAATTTAATTCCTGAAAATGAATTGAAATTTAAACCAATTTGTGAGAATGTCATTATTGGTTGGTCAAGTTGGAAAGAAGTTGGAAATTTATTGAAAAATAAATCTAATGGTTTAGATCCAATAAAAGATGAAACTGTTAAAATGTTAATAGATGATTTTTTAGATGAACTTAAAGTGAGAAAATTGTGGGAATTGGAATCATAAAATGAACATCGAAGAAGTTGTTAAAAAAATAAAATCCATAAAATCTTGGAAATGGTACTTTGAAGAGAACGAATTTAACGATTTCTATGTGGAATTTCAAGAAAAATATCCTGATGTTGACTTAGATAAAAATCAAATTAAAAAATTAGGAAAAGCTTTGGCTGAAGGGAAAGAAGTTCCTGCTAGTATAAAAGAAGAGATACAAGGTAATAATGTTGCGTTTAAATGTACTTACAATGATTCTGACTTTAATGGAAGATGTAGTCCAGAATTATGTGGATATAATTCTAAACAGGGTGGTGTTTGGTGTAAAAAATTAGATTGCATTAATATTAATGATAAATATCCTTGCTATGAAAGTAGAATCTGGAAAGATTTTAGATTTGGTGGTGGAGTTTATCATAATGGTCCTAAAGAGGGAGAACCAATACCATTAAGAAATGTAAAAGTAGGAAAAGTTGCAATATTAACTACTTTAAAACCAAATGCACTTCAAGATGAAAGATATATTTTTGGAGTTTTAGATATTAATGATTTTGATGATGGCAGAAGAGCTAATGAACAAGTAGAACAAGCTTTAGTATCTGGCAATAAAGAAAGTTCAATTAAAATAAATCCAAAGATTAAATTGAATTTCTGGGATTTTCATATTAACGAAAATGCAATAGAAGAAAAAGATAAGAAATTTTGGGGAAGTGGTTTAGTAAGATATCTTACTGATAAAGAAGTTTTTAATATCTTAATTGCTTTAAAAGAAGAATATATGAAAAATAATATGGATCAAAAAGAAATTGATAAGATTGGTAATTTAATTGCGAGGTTTGACTAAAAATGACAACATTTTCACATTCAAGAATCGGAACTTACGAAAATTGTCCGTTGCAATATAAATTCAATTATATTGACCGGATAAAAGTAGAACAAGAAGATACAGTAGAAACTTTTCTAGGCTCTTGGGTACATGATACTTTAGAAAAGTTGTATAAAGACTTAAAATTTGAAAAATTATTGTCTTTGAAAGAACTTATTGATTATTTCAATAAGCAATGGAAAGAAAATTGGAATGAAACTGTTAAAATTAATAAGAAAGAATATACCTCTGAAAACTATCGTAAGATGGGTGTAAGATATCTCACTGATTATTATAACAGACATAAACCATTTGATCATGGAAAAGTTATTGGTTTAGAAACAACAGATCAACTTGATATCGGTGGCGGTTATAAATTTCATATTAGAATTGATCGTTTGATGGATATGGGTAACGGTTTATATGAGGTGCATGATTATAAAACTAATAATTCTTTATCTAAACAACAATCTCTTGATGAAGATAGACAATTAGCAATGTATTCTTTATGGGTTAAACTTAACTTTAAAGATTGTAAGAAAGTTCGTTTAGTTTGGCATTTCTTAGCTTTCGATAAAGAAATGGAAAGCTTCCGTGATGTTAATGAGTTAGAAGATTTAAGGAAAGAAGTTATTGAAAAAATTAAAGGAATTGAAAGTTGTAAAGAATTTCCTGCCAATGAAACTCCTCTTTGTAATTGGTGTGCTTATCAAAGTATTTGTCCTTTGTTAAGCATGAAGTTGAATTAGAAGAGAAGCCAGTAAATGAGTTTCTTCAGGATTCTGGAGTTAAGTTAGTTAATCAATATGTTAAGTTTAAAACTGAACAGAAAGAATACAATTTTGAAGTTGATTCTAAATTGGAGAAGTTAAAAGAAGCTTTGATAGAATTCTGTAAGAA
>Ga0222637_1000997_pt1 | contig 10645 bp, 3 predicted proteins | sample AntAcemetagen143_FD_181149 | JGI IMG/M metagenome (GOLD analysis project Ga0222637, IMG submission 181149) | Saline water microbial communities from Ace Lake, Antarctica - #143 | ecosystem: Environmental > Aquatic > Non-marine Saline and Alkaline > Saline | place: Antarctica: Ace Lake | collected...
GAGATTATCCTATTTTGTTTTATAAGGTTTTTGGTATATCGACTTTACAAGTTAGGGCACTTCAGAACAAAACATTTTTAAAGCAAACCCATATTTTCTGAATTATGCCCCGATGGTGTAGTCCGGACCGCGACAGATCACAAATTTGTGTGACTTGTCCAAGGGACAAACTATCATACTGCCCTTTCGTTCCTTCGGGAAAAGAAAGGCAGCGACCCGAGTTCAAATCTCGGTCGGGGCGCTTTTTTTCAATTTCTCACTTTTTTTTCTATCTGAACCAAAGATACTGCACAACTACTAGAATTAAAGTAACAATCAAAGCGATATTAACACCTTTGTAATGAATTTTTATCCTAAACTTATCAAGAGTTTCAGCAATAAATGAGTGATCATAATTTTTTTTACTTTTCAAAGGATAACCACGTAACCATTGCATATATGTAGTCAACGGACAAATGATATCAAACTTTCTGAAAACTAATAAAGACCAAATCAGTTGAATTATCATAATACTAAAAATAAACCAGAAATGGAAAGTGATTCTTCCTGGCCAGATTGATTTTGGCACTAAAAATAATCCGAACCAAAGAATAATAATTGGTTGATGTAATAAAAAAACTATTTCCGCACTTATTTTTTTAAAATCCATAAACTAAAATAAAACAATCAATTTATAAAAAGTTAACTGAAATTGAATATAGATGGTTAATAAAATCAATATCAAAGAAGCTCTTGAACTTAAAGAAGCAGTTTTCATAGATGTGAGAACACCATTAGAGTTTGAAAAAGACCACATTCTTGGAGCAGTTAATGTTCCTGTCCTCACAGATGAAGAAAGGCACGAAGTGGGATTAATCTACAAACAAGTCTGCCAGAAAGAAGCAATTGAAAAAGGGATGGAGTTTTATGAAAAAAAGATTCCAGCAATGACAAAGTTTGTTGAAGATTTTAAAGATAAAACGATCGTGATTTATTGCTGGCGCGGCGGAATGCGTTCAGAAGTAATCACTACTTTATTTGAATCGTTAGGATTTAAAACTTACCAATTAAAAGGTGGATATAAAACTTACCGAGCTTTAATATTAGAAGAATTGAATGAGTTTAAACTTAAACCAAAATTAATAGTTCTAAATGGATTAACTTGTACAGGCAAGACTGCTTTATTACAAAAATTACCAAATTCAATTGATTTAGAAGGATTAGCACAACATCGAGGCAGTTTATATGGCGCAGTGGGTTTGAAACCAAGAACACAAAAGATGTTCGATACTTTGTTATTAAAAGAATTAAAAGAATTGAATAATGAAAAGTTTATTTTTATTGAAGGTGAATCAAGAAGAATCGGAAATTTAATGATTCCAGAATCTCTCTGGAAAGAAATGCTTAAAGGGACAAATGTTTATGTTGAACGAGATTTACCAATAAGAGTGAAAGAAACTGTTAAAGAATATTTCTCAAATGAAAAAATGATTGAAGGGATTAAAAAAGTTTCAGAGAGTTTATGGCGAGTAATTTCTAAAAAGAAAAAAGAAGAAATGTTACAAGCATTAGAAAATAAAGAATATGAAAAAGCAGCAGAGATTCTGTTAACAGATTATTATGATCCGTTGTACAATCATTCTTTGAAAAAGAAAGATTATTCTTTTACAGTTAATTGTAATGATGTTGATGCTTGTGTTAAAGAATTAATGGAGAAAGTTTGATTAACGTTCTTTTAATTTTTTCTTGATTATTCTTTCTTTCTCTCTTTCAATCTCTTTTTTAATTTTTTCTCTTTCTTTTAACTCTTTTAATCGTTCCTCTTCTATTTTCTCTTCCATTTGCCTTTTTCTTCTTTGTTCTTCTCTAATTGCTTCAAGTTTTTGATGTGCAATTCTTTCTTCTTCAATTAAAGCTTTTCTTTTCTGAGCTGTAATACTTTTCACTTTTTCAATTTCTTCTTTCACTTTAGATTCTTCTTTCTTCTTTTCCTCAAACTGTTTAAGCTTCTCTTTGACGAGGATTTTTTGTCGTGCATCTTCTTGTTTTCTGATCCTCTTCTCTTCTCTTTGTTTTCTCTTTAATTCATTTATCCTTCTCTCCTTAGCAATCTTTTGTTCTTTAGCTCTACTAATTTCTTCTTTCTCTTTCTCAGTCTTAAAGAGACCAAATGTGTCATGGAAGAATTTACGACGATTTCTTTTAATTTCCTGCTTCCTTCGTTGGATTGCATCTTTTATATATTTCTTCTTAGCAAGGCGCTCTCTTCTTTCCCTGGATTTCTTAGCAAGAGCATTATTTCTTTCCTGTAATTTCTTTTCCTGTTTTCTTCTCTTCTCATTTCTTTTCTGAGCAATCTTTCTTTCTTTAGCTCTTTTAATCTCTACTTTTTCCTGATTAGTTTTAAACATACCAAAATTGTCATGGAAAAATTTACGATGATTTCTTATAACTTCCTGCTTCCTTCTTTTTTCATCAGCAAAAATATTTCTCTCTTCAGAGATTGCTTTTCTCTTTTCCCTGGATTTCTTAGCAAGAGCATTGTTCCTTTCTCGTAATTTTTCTTCCTGCTTATTTCTCTTCTCATTTTGTTTCCGAGCAATCTTTTGTTCTTTAGCTCTACGAATAGCAGCTTTCTCTTGATCAGTTTTAAACATACCAAAATGGTCATGGAAGAACTTATGGTGACTTCGCTTAGCTTCCTGTTTCCTACGTCCCTCATCAGCAATAATATTTCTTTCTTCAGAGATTACTTTTCTATCTTTCCTTAACTTCTCAGCTCTTGCTTTATTCTCTTCTCTTAACCTTTCTTCCTGCTTCCTTCTCTTCTCAGCTTTTGCTTTATTCTGTTCTCTTAACTTTTCTTCCTGTTTTCTGATCTCCTCAATTCTTTTTCGGGCAATCTTTTGCAGTTTAGCTCTGTTAATCTCTTCTTTTTCTTTCTCAGTTTTAAACATGCCAAAATAATCATGGAAAAATTTACGATGTTTTCTTCTAGCTTCCTGCTTCATTTGTTCTTTATCAGCAAAAAGCATCCTTTTTTCTCTTATTTTCTTAATTCTAATTTGTTCTTTTTCTTGTCTTCTTCTTCTTAAGAAATTAAAAATAATCTTTAATCTACTTGGTTCTATTACCACTTTTTTGGAACTTTTTGATTTTAACATTCTTTTAATTAAACTAATCAGCCCTAAAACAAAAATGAAGATGGCGATTATATATAACACATTATATATTATAGGAAGTATATTAATTTTACCTTCTGAAACACTTGTTGAAGTCCAAATTAAAATTATTGAAATCACTAAAATAATAAAAGATAATGGTGCCAAAATTAACAGTTTATGTTGTTTAATCCATCTCTCTACCTGTTTCAGTTTAGTTCTATTTCGATGAAAGATTATTACCATGAAAGCAATGAAAAGCATAATGATCAAACTTAACCAAACAAAATTATAATCCCCAACAGCTCCCCCTAAACCAAAACCGAATGCTTTTCCCACTAATGAATCACCAATACTTACTTCTCTACCCTGCTCACCTTGTTCAACATAAACTGTTCTATGGGCAGTTGCAGCATAATTTTCTAAACTAACTTGGACATAAAATTCATATGCCCCTGCAGTAAGGTCTTGGGGGACAAAGATTTTTGTTTGTTCTGTCTTTTCCTCAAATGAACCTAAATAAATCACGTCCTGTCCAGAACTGACTCGCTGTCCATCTTTCTCTAACCAAAAGTTAACAATAACATCGCTATTAATGTTAGCCATACCTTTAATGAAATAAGTGAAATCTAAATAACCATCATCACCAATTGGAGAAGCCACGTCAATTATTTTTGCATCAAATAGTTTTACACACCGATTCTGATAACAAGTTTTTTCGGAATCACAATCAGCATCCGTATAACATTCAATTATTTTTGCAGCTGCAGCAGCGCCAGCACTACCGCCTCCGCCACCACCTCCTCCTCCGCCACCAGCACCGCCAACACCAGCAGGAGCATCAGCAGAAGCAGGAGTAGCAACAGTTCCTTTAATAGCAGAATATTGTAAATTTGTAACAGTAAATATATTTCCATCATAATCACAACCAATTAAATTAGTAGTGTTTGTAGTATTATCAAATCCAAGAGTGATGTTAGTAGTTAAACAATCTGTTAAATCAGTTTCATTAGCACCATTACAGGAAGAACTTACCTCACTGATTGAATTTATTTCTGCATCTTTGACGCATAAAGAAATAAATTCATTATTTTCTAGATAAAGTGTTTTATTATAACTTGATTGTAATTGTTGAGATAAGTTAACAATAAGATAATTAGCATTTTTAATGATTGTAATCTTGCTTAAATCTAATTGACTAGCAGTAAAGTTATGGGTAAAGTTAATCATTTTTATACCCAGATCAGAAAAGATTAATTCTCTCACATCATTATAAGTTCCGAAAGTAGAATTTCTTCCAACACTAATGTTCAATTTACCAATTCCCGATTTGATTACATTAGATTCATTGCCTTCTAAAAGGTCTTCTTCATCTTTAGTTCCATCATTATCTGTATCTGTGAAGTTTATGAAAACAGTTTTATTTCCTAATGCAAATAAACTATTTCCCAGTATATCTGTTCCTAAACAGTTCCAAGTATGATTACCAGGAGAAAGGTTTAAATTCCAAGTTGTTGAATTTGAAGTGCCGGAAATGTTTGCTGATTGATTAAAAGTAAAAGCAATATTTTGATTATTGGTAATGTACAAGCTGATATTAATTAATCCCAAACTATCTGCTGCTGAACAATTAAACAACACATTTACAATATTAGAACTTGAATTCACATAATCACTTTCAGGATAGTTCAAAGTCGTTTCTGGACCGGTAGTATCAAGAAGAACCGTTTTAGTCTCGCTACTATTACATTGATTAGAATCACAAACAGTAACATTATAATAATAAGTTCCGTCATCAAGAGAAGTGAAATTATAATTATAAGGGCTACTGAAGCCGCCATCTTGTTCAACTAAGTTTTGTATATTGTTATACAAATAAATAGTTATACTATTAACATCTTCATCAGTAGAGGTAATATTTACAAAAATCCAATTTTGAGCATAATTCCCAGACAAAGGATTAATTAGATTAACAGTTGGCACAGTTGTATCATTAACAAGAACAGTTAAATTTGTGGAATTCTGATTTCCAGCATTATCAACAGAGTATAACGAGGCAAGATATGTCCCCATACTAGTTAAGTTGTCTGGAGTGAAGACTATTTCACCAGATCGTTCTGATGATTTAAACAAAAGTGCCCCATTTGGAGAGGTGATATTAAAAATAACAGTATTTAGATTGTCGGTACTGGAACCATCAGTAACTATTATTGCATCTCCATAACTTTCTGATGAATCCGATAATGAGACTTGATTAGGATCAAGACTAGAAGGAATAATATTAATATTATTGTCTGAAACTGACCAATTAATTATTACTGAATCAACATTCTTTTGTAAGTTGGTACTATTTGCACTTAAGCTATTAGTTGGTATTATCACATCAAGAATCACGGTCCTAGTAGCTGTGCTCATAATATTTCCAGCCAAATCAGTAGCAGTAGAATTAAAGTAATAGGTTCCACTACTTAAACCAGTAAGATTAACAAAGAAAGGCGTAGAACTACTGCTAGAGGTATTAATTAAACTTCCAGCTAAATTATAAAAATTATTAGAGATACTTGCCAGATTTTGGTCAACCACACTGACATTAATAACAAGATAGTTCTGAGATAAGTTACCTGATGAGGTTTGACTATTAAATACTATTTGTGGGGAAGTAGTATCAATAGTAATGTTTGATGAATATCCCACAACATTACTGGCATTATCTTGACAAAAGAGGCTGTAATTGTACAATAAATCGGAAAAGCCAGTAAATGTATAATCACAACTACTTGAATTTAGACAATAAATGGTAGGGGTGTTTCCACCAATCGAGATGTTACATTCTAAAGTTGAAGAAATGTTATCAACAACTGTAAAGTTAAATAGCACAGAATTAGAATTACTATAAATTCCAGAAGGATTATGTAAAGTTAGTTGAGGTGCAGTACGGTCAATAATAAATAAAGTTGAAACAATTCTAGAATTACTACTGATATCTTTCCCGAATACAGTTAAGTTATATGGCCCCTCTGAAAGGCCAGTCACATTAACTAAATCATTCCAAGTATGGGAAATGACAGGAGTACCATAACTACTAAAGTTTTGTTGTACAACTGAATTAGAACGGATTGAATAATTGGTATAATTTAAAGATAAATCCTGGACAATGGCGTTAAGTGAAAAGTTTGTCTTATAATAAGTCAATAATTCTGAAGGTTCTATTAACTGAATTACAGGGTTAACATTATCTAAATAGAATGTAACATTTTCACTAGCTAAGTTACCACCAGTATCGTTAGCAGAAATAACTAAAGTTAAATTCATCTGCACTTCACCATAAGATGAAGAATTCCAAGTTGCATCCCAATTATTAGATAAATTAAGAGAGCCGGTAACTAAGCTTTGACCTAATGCCGAACCATTGTAAATGGTATAACTAACTTGATCAATAGCAGTTAAAGAATCTGTAATTTCTGTATAAATGTAAACTATACTTCCAGCAGAAGAGTCCTCAGTAGGAGATGATAAGATAATAGAAGGAGCAGAATTGTCAACAGTAAATTGACGAGTACTACTGGTGTTGCTGTTCCCAACAGAATCTGTACAAGTGATGTACCAACTATGACTCCTCACTTCAAAATTGGAAATATTTAAAGTTGTAGTTATTCCAGAAGTTATAGAAGAGTTTGAATCTCTTAAAACATAACTAATTGATCCTTCTTGATCACTAAAAATTGAACAATTAGTGGTGGAACTCTCTGTCGCTACAAAAGTAAATTCAAGAGTATTGGAAGACAGATTATATCCATCAACAGGTGAAGTTACTTCTAACAACGGCGCAATAGTGTCAAGAGTAATAGTTCTTGTTTTGGCATTATTTTCCGTTCCAAACGTGTTTACGGTGGTGGCATTTAAATAGTAAGTCCCATCGGGAAGATTACTAAACACAACATAATATTCTGAAGAGGAAGAATTACTATAGTTATAAAGTCCTGAAGAATTGTAAAGATAAATAGTCAAGTTAACAAAATTTGTTTCTCCTGCCGAGATATTAGCAGCAACATAATTTTGACTTAAACTTTCAGATGAAGTTGTCGGTGAAACAAAGTTAATTGTAGGAAGATCTAAACTAACAATAGTTACATTTATTGTTTTAGTAATATTACTAATGGAGAGATCTGCGGTTTTATTAACATAAACAAAGAATTCATGGGTTGAATTTAAATCACCAGTAGCATTTACGTGCCAAGTAATTAGTTGTGATTCGTTTTCATTTAATGTTAAGTTGTAAGGGTTCGTAACATTAGTGTAAAATGGAGTATCTCCGACAACCATCGCTACTAAATCCAACATCAAATTCATTAATTACATCCCAGCCACCATCTGTAACATCAACTCGAGAATATTTATTTCCACCACTACTCATGTCTTGACCATACCAAATATATTTTCCATCAAAATAAACTCCTCCAGCATTGTCTGTTGAAGCTAATGCATGTGTAGTTATTCCAGTCCCATTCTCTGGCCAGAAAACAGTTATCTTATCATGAGTATAAGCACTACAATACATTCTTCCATCTAAGTCAACTGCTAATTGTAAACAGTAACCATAATTTGTATTATCAGCAAGAGTTACAGTCTTAATATACGCTCCCGTAGTACCATTAAACTTATACAATGGACCACCACTCCACGCATAAGTCCAGATGTCTCCATTTTGGTCAAAAGTCCAAGCAAAATGGTTACTTGTTGCTCCTGTTCCAGTAAGTGTAATGTAATTATTATCATAACTTCCCATTGTACCATTACCAACAGCCCCATCTTCTGGATCTAAACTAACATTAATGGCACCACAATCATTACCATTACAAGTTATATTTACAGTTACATTGAACCATTCATTTTGTGAAACATTAATATTTGCCAGAGGATAAATAGTTGACAAACTTATTGTCGGAGTTGTATAAAGAACTACGTTCCAAGTATCAGTTTGATTAGAATTACCATATGTATCATTAAAATACCAAGTCCAATTTATATCTACATTTTTGGTATTGATAGTTTTTGTAACAGAAATGTTTTGTCCATTAGTGTAACTAATAGCAGAATCATTTACCCAAGCAGTGCCATTATACCAACTGAAAATGTATTGGTCAGGATTTGATTCTGACAAAGTAATATTAAAATAAACTAAATTTCCTAAGGAAGTGTTAGTTGTTAAATTGGTTTTGTTACCGGACCAAGTTGGGTAAGCGGTATCTAATAAAATAGTTCTAGTACTGGTAGAATTACAATTATTATAACTATCACAAGCAGTAGAATTCAAATAGTAAGTATCATCACTTAAACTCGTAAAGTTCAAATAAAAGGGAGAGGAACTCTGAGTGGTTGAATTATACAGGCTAATAGAATTATACAAATTAATAGTTATATTGTTAAGATTTGTATCTGAAGAAGTTATGTTTGCAGTAATATGGGACTGAGAATAATTTCCACTGGCAGTAGTTTGAGATTCAAAACTAATGGTTGGATTAACTGTATCAATCACAATATTCCAAACATCGGTTTGAACATCATTACCAGAGGTGTCATTAAAATACCAAGTCCAGTTTATATTTCCATCATTAATGTTTAATGTTTTATTAACTGAAACTTCCTGTCCGTTAGTGTAACTTGTAGCAAAATCATTTATCCAATCCGTACCGTTGTACCAACTGAAAATGTATTGATCAGGTTTAGCATCAGATAAAGTCACATTAAAATAAACTGAACTTCCTAATGAAGTGTTAGTTGTTAAATTGGTTTTGTTACCGGACCAAGTTGGGTAAGTGGTATCTAAATTAGTTACGTTAACCCACATAATAGCAGAATTGTTATTATTGGAAGTGTCATTAATTGTAATATTAAGATTATATAAAGCAACTTCTAAAACAGTATTATTTTCTAAGTAACCAGAACAATTAATTTTAAAATTAGTAGTATCATTTACTGTAAAACAACTTACCCCATTTGTATCAGTAGCATTTATATCATAACCTAATGCGTTTCCAACTTCAATTGTAACGTTTGAGATACCTGTAAATGTTGGTGCTGTTAAATCTGCAGTGTAATTATTAACCACATAAGTTCTGGTATCAGAAACATTATGATTATTATTAGATCCATTTCCCCAAGAGTGCCATTTATAAGAATAATTACCAGAACTAGTGAAATTATAACTGGCATTAAAAACTGTAGCAGTCGAATTAGTAGCGGTAATGTTTTCACTGTTAATTTCTAATAGAACTGTGCCGTTAGTATTAGTAACAGTAACATTGAATTGTCCTAAACCAGAATTAGTTAAAGTTGCGTTATCATCCCAATAATTACTAAATGAAGGATAAACGTTATCAGAGGTAGAAGTTATTGTTATATTTAACTTTGAAGTAATATTATTTATTTGTTGATTAGATGTTTTATTTGCATAAACAAAAAATTCATAATTATTATCAACGGTTCCTGTTGCATTAACCCACCAAGTAATTACCTGAGATTCATTCTCATTTAATGAGAGATTATATGGATTAGTTATATTTGTGTAAAATGGAGTTGTTCCAGAAACCATTGAAATAAGTCCTTTATTTTCAGAACTATAACCATTAATATTTATTTCTTCTATAAAAGCATAATTATTTTCTTTTCCTTCGTAGACATGAACTCTTATTGAATCAGTTGTTATTGAAGGAAATAAGTATGTTTTATTTAATTCGTCACTATTATAATCACTCCAAAATGCTACTTCCCAACTTCCACTATTATTATACTCAACTGAAAAATTATCCATTATTGAAACAGTAGTTTCCTCTTCTTGATAAATTGTTAAATTTACAAGGGTATAATTAGTATCAAAATCAAATTGAAGCCATTGAGGCATACTTGTATCTGAAGAAAGCCACCCATCGCCATCACCAAGAATCCCATTAACAGCTTCACTAGGAGGATATCCTGAAAAAGAAGATGAAGCTGAAAGCGTTGCATTAAGTTTTATATTCCCCGCAACAGGATCTAGACTAACATTTATTTCTCCACAGTTCGCATTACTACAACTAACATTTACAGTAACATTAAAGAATTGATTTTGAGTAACATTGATATTTGAAGTTGGATAAATCCAATCTAATCCAATAGAAGCAGATTCTATTGTAAAAGAAACTGAAGAACTATTAATATGATTTACACTATCGTTAACCCAAATAGTTACGTTATGCTGACCTTCTGACCAAGTTACTGAAGTTATATTGGCACAACTTGCTAAGGTGGTATTACTAGTCATCGTATCATTACTATACCAACAAGAATCTAAATTTGTATCTGAAACAGTATAATTAATATCCGTTCCAACATCCGATAAAAAAGTACCATTTAATGGAGAGGTAATATTGATGGAAGGGTAAATAGTATCAATTGTAAAAGTTACTGAACTAGAATTTTCATTTCCGGCACTATCATTGACCCATACTGTAACATTATGATTTCCT
>Ga0222637_1001000_pt1 | contig 10630 bp, 20 predicted proteins | sample AntAcemetagen143_FD_181149 | JGI IMG/M metagenome (GOLD analysis project Ga0222637, IMG submission 181149) | Saline water microbial communities from Ace Lake, Antarctica - #143 | ecosystem: Environmental > Aquatic > Non-marine Saline and Alkaline > Saline | place: Antarctica: Ace Lake...
CATTCCTTGACAAATGACTTGAAAAATTTTGTCTGTTCGGTATCATCTGCTCTAGCCAGGCAAGCACCAACATGTTCCCAATTAACATCTTGCATTCCTATCTTCATTTTATTCTCCTACGGCTAATAAGTAATAGACGTACTACGTAATACCTGCTATTATGTGCCTAAAAAACCAACTTACACAGCCAGTAAACCGGCCGATAATACATCCCAAGTGCTACCAGGGCAGCCCCTACGATTGCACCGAGGACGAACCATTTTGACATGTGGATGTGGTAGTTTTCGTGGATGATCGTTTTAGCAAATTCATCTCTGCGATAAAACGGGTTCGTGGGTTTTCGTCTACATGACCGTTCTCCCTCGTTTTTTCCTCGGGCCTGACGGCGATAATGGCAATGTCTTTCGCCCTGGTTAATGCTACATACATCAACCTGCGCTCCTCCTCAATATCCCCACTGCCTAGAGCCTGTTTGCTTGGCAGGATTCCCTCATTACAGCCAGCAATAATCACGGCTGGAAACTCAAGACCCTTTGCGGCATGAATAGTCATTAGCTGTACTTTTTCCGTTTCTTCTTCTATTTCATCTTGAAAATCATAGATAGCAAGCCAGTCAAGATACTCTTTGATTGTACCGTTAGGATTATTCTCCAGCCAGGCCCCTATAAATACCATTGTGCTTACTAGAAACAAACTTTTAAGCATGCCATATAGATAAAGACTTGTATCACCTAAATTCCATTCTTCCTCTTTTTTGTATTTCAAAGAAGTCCTTCCATTCTGTCCATCCTATCGGTTCATGGTTCAAATAAACTTGGAAATGACTCTTGCTCTCCTGGGAAGCCTTTAGCCTGATTTCATTATATGCTGCCCTGGTGATCCCCAGGAAGGGCCTGATCAGGAGAAAGGCAAAGTTATCATAAGGATTGACTAGGAGTTTTAAGAAAGCGTGGAAACGCCTGAACTCCTCACTGTTGGTAAGCTCTGTTTTGCGGCCGATTTTTACATGGGGGACGCCCAGGGATTCAAGCTCTTGGGATAGTTTGTTAAGTAAAATGTGAATCCGGGAAAGGACCGTTATGTCTTTGGGGTTGACGCCATTGTCTAATGTTCTTTTGATGTAACTTGCCATAATACTACTATCAAAACCCTCTTCTATTTCTACGCCCGGAACACCGAGACTTTTCCTTGTTGCCCTCATGGTTTTGGGAAGCCGCTCTTGATTATTTTTAATAAGAGTATTTGAAGCACTTACAATGCTTGGCACCGATCGATAATTGTTCTCTATTCGATAGATATCAAATGTATGTTGCATCTTGAGCAGATATTCCGGTACCGCCCCTCTGAATCTATATATTGATTGATCGATATCACCCACGGCAAATAAAGAGGCTCCGAGTATCCGGGGGAACTCCTCGACAATCCACCATTGCAGGGGATCAGTATCTTGTGCCTCATCCAGAAAAACATATTTCCATTTCAGATACTGTTTGACTATCGGTACCAAGGCCATGAGTGAAGTTAAGATCATTCCATAGGTAACGGAGTTGTTTTCTCGGCACCTGGTTAAAAGTTCTCGGAAAAGAGGATATCCAGGATGATCTTCTTTTGGTTCATCACCCTTTGAATAATATTCATTTAACATGTCATTGATTGTTTTCTTTGGGACTTTCCAGGATTTACCTTTCAGGAGTCCGAGATCCCCAGCTATTTCTTTTATTAGATACTCTTCCTCCCATCCTCCATAAACGGTGATACGTTCCGGCCTCATGCCAATTAGATCACCGAACCGATGTAAGAGTTTAAGACCTACTGCATGGATAGTACCGATCTCTATATGGTAGGCTCTTTTTTCTATCCGTTCCTCTATCCTTCGCCGGAGTTCACCCGCCGCTTTTCTGGTAAAAGTAAGGGCAAGAATTTCATAGGGGCTCACCTTTTTCTTTTCAACTAGGTATGCAATTCGTTCAACAATCACTCTGGTTTTTCCGGACCCCGCCCCAGCTAGACACAAAACCTTTTTTGATTCTGTGTAAACAGCCTGTTTTTGTTGATCGTCCAGAGCAATATCAATATCGTTTGTTATGTCAGTTGCACTACGTTCCATTCTTTGGGTACCTCCTTTATTGCATGGCAAGTGTTCAGAATTATTTGTGCATCTGGATGCTGTTTTGTAATAGTTTTGAGAAGTTTCGGTGCGTTTACATCATCTATTTCAGCGATCTCGCCGATGAGAATTTTTTCTTTTGAATCACCGAGTAGAGCTTTGCTCATAGCAAGATCAAAAATAGCTTTTTCTCCACCCGATAGGCCCAGATAGGGGGTTAATGTATCGTTCCGTTTCCAGCCAACCGAAACATCACCATCATTTATTGAAAATATTGCAATACCTTCCGGCAGTAGGCCAGTGATTTTGCCGGCTAGTGCTTTTGCTGCGCCCGAAAGTGATGCTTCTTTTTTCTTTTCCAGGCCCGCTTTATCTTTTTTTGCTTTGCTCTGTTTTTCTTTTAATCCATCCGCTTTAACCCTAGCCTTTTCTATTTGCTCGGTGAGGGTATTGTATTTAATATGCTTTCTCTCTTGGGCCCGAAGTGACTTAATAGATTCTTTAAGGCCCTGCTCTTGATCTGTAAGTATTTTCTTGTCCATTCGACAATCCTCCTATGCAGCTAGTTCATTATATTTTGAAAGCAATGATTTTATTTTTAATCGTGCTGCGCACGTCTCGCAGCCGGTATCAGTCAAAACGGCGAGAATGGCTTGAAGATCTACAATGATCTCACCGACGGGAAAGGGGATTGCACCCCCCTCTACCGGCTCAAAGTTTATTGGTTTTAATGCTTGAGTGTTTTTCGTTTTGTCCGGTGCCGGTGACTCATCTCTTTTTTCCAACCGTTCCTTGAGTCCTGCTATTTCCCTCTCAGATTTATCGAGTATTTCTTTGGTGGTTTTTGTGTTGGCCTCAGCCACTTTTACCTTTTTCTCAGATTCTTTCCTTGCCAGGTCCTCACGTTCTTTAATTTCCAGGCTCTTGAGGTTCTCCCTTGTTTGAGCAAGCTCCTTTTCCCTGGCTTCCATGTCCACCTGGATTTCTGGCAGGGTGCCGGCCGGAACGTCTAAGAGTGACCGCTCATTGGTAAGTGTTTCAATTGTGTGATCTACCTTTCGGATATCTTCATTAATCGTTTTTTCGCCTTGGGAAAGTTTTTCAATTTCAGTTTCCAGGCTTATAATATCGATATCGGGGGGGTAAAGATCGAAAAGGTAGTCAATCTTTTTTCGGTCAGAGAGGTCCAAGAAGGATTTGAGATCGAGGATTTTGGGATCTCCCATTTTCATAATTGCCCTTGACGCTTCCTTTTGTTGTAACTTCTTTCCATTTACAACTATATCCTGTATTACATTGTCATTTTTTTTCCGGTATACCCTCGAGAGTAGATGCTCCGATCCATTATTAGAGACTGCAAAACCTACAGTAAAATCCCCTCCGGAACTGTGCGTTTCAAAAATATCACCGGCCTTTTTTTTCTGGTCCTGGGGAAGATAGCCAAGGATAGCAAGGGCAAGGGCCTGAGATCGAGCAGACTTACCGATTCCCATCCCCCCCACAACTAGAGTGTATTGTCCCAGGGCCTGCTCGAAAGTTAAACCCTTGAAATTTATTCCACATATTTTACTTATCATAATAATTCACCTCCCTTTATTTACGCAGCATCGGCTATTTCATTCGCCTTTGCCATTACTTTACTGGCGTTTTCAATGGTAATGATATCGTTTGTTTTCATCCCCAATGCATCTAATGCAGATTGAAAAAACTCCGGGACAGATTTAGCGGTAGCATCTAAATGTTTCCAAGTAGGGCTATTGGGTTCTTCCCTACTCTGCGTTTTAGGTGCGTCGCTTTCCCCTTGGGGTCGTTTCCCTGCTTCGGGTGCATCCGTTTCTCCGTTTTCGGAAACCTCGGCCACAACTTCTTCTCCTGTCACATAGTCAGTGCCTTGCTTTAGTTCGATTGTCTTTTGTTCAGTTAGCTTTTTTAATTGCTTTTGTGTGTTAAAATAGCCATCTAAGCTCCATTTAAGGGTGTTGCCGTCATTCGACCTCCAGCAGTATGTAGTAATGCGCATTTCCGGCTTATTGCCAGGTGATGCTTGAAGACCATGCAGATGTTTTGCGGCATTGCGCTGTGCAAAGGTCTGCGCAAAATCCATTGCCTTCTTTTCTCGATTAATGATTTCTGAATAAAACTTAAGGGCTTCGGGATGAGATGTATCTATCCACAAGGATGTGCTCTCGTCGAAATCATATCTAGCCCAGGTTCCTGCTTCAGTATTTGGGGCTTGGTTTATCGGTAGTAACTTAAATGCCTGTGGAGTGGCTTTGGCTTTGGCAAGTAAATCTATTAACCTATATGATGGAATATCGAAAATGGATGTCCTGTCTTGTGCAATTTGATTGCCTCGGTTGGTGATGCGATATGCTATAGATCGGCAATAGATTGCTCTTATTTTGTTATTTACAGGATCTCTTAAGACAAAGGGATTTTGCTGTGGAACGCCGTCCACTATAACGGTGGGGGCGTTTACTACTGTGGTACCCGTTGCTTCATTGATCCTCTCATATCCCATCGCCGATATCGACCACTTATCTTTTATCTTAACCAGGGTGCCATCATCGGAAGATAGGCACGCCATACCCTTAAACTGCCTAAATTTCCCCTCACTGGTAGCCAATACAAATACTTCATCATCGTTCAAGACTGCCACATTTTTCTTTTCAAGTGCCTCGATATATTTCTCAATCTCTTTTGCTTCTTCTTCTGACATCTTTGTTTTGATTAATTGTAATGCTTTTGGTTCTTTTGGCATAACAACCCCCTTTCTAATGGTTATAAATTATCAAATATAATTGTCTGAGAATAACTAGTACCATCAATATCCCCACGACCCATGTGGCAAAATTGTCACCTATTTCTATACGAAAAAGCTCATTCGTTCTACATCGTTCTAAAATTGGCTGTGTCATTTTTGTTTCCTCTATGCTCGTGGTTGTTGTGCGGTACGGGAATCTTTGGTGCAGCGTCTCTTTTCTTAAAAGCCTCCTCCCAAGTGCAGCCAGTGTAATGCTTCTCACCGTCTATATATACCGAACATCGGAAGATTAGCTCACCGTCGCTGTATTCTATGAGTTCATATTTAACGCTGTGATATTTCCCCTTGGAGATCTTTCCCAGTTTCCTTTTTTCTTTGATTGTCGTCTTGATTTCTTTTGTTGCTTGTTGAAGCGTCATTGTTTTCATTTTTCACACCCCCGCTACTTGATGGCGCAGAGTGTCTATCCGCACATTGTAATCTTTGATTGTCGTTTTGATTTCTCGCAAAAGATTGTCCACCCTAGCCTTTTCTTCAACCAGAAATTCATTCTGCTTCACCGTTGCCTTTGTGTTAATCTCAAGGTTTTGTTTTAGTTCTTCTATGTCTCTCGGTGTCATGATTAACCCTCCTTTTTTGGCAGGGGAAGAGCGGTACAGAAAGGAGGGGTATCCAAAACTTTACCACTCTCCCCTGCGGTTAATATTTGGTAGAGTGCTGCCCCGATCTCGCCTTGGAAATCGGCGGCTCAACACCCTACCCCTGGGAAACATCTGGATTGCTTTCCGATCTGTTTGCGCCAGCCAACGTTCCCCATTTCTTTTGCCTCACTCACATCACCACCTGAGCCGTTTCTCAATTAGCTGTTGCCCTTAAGGCTATGCTATTGAGAGTTGTCGAACTCCGCAGAATAAGTTTGGCATTAACTTTTGAAAGAACAATTATTTTAAGGCTTTCCCAAATTTATCCACATCATATAAAACCCTACCCCTGCGAAATCCTATCTTGTGGGGGTATTGAGGATCATCTTTCCATTCGTATAAATCTTTGCATTCAATTTCTATTGCTACATATTTATCGTTCTTGGTGCTGCGAAATTCATCGGCAAAATAAGGGCGTGATACTGCGTGAAATTTCCCCTCGCCACATTCTTTCTCTTTTGGGTTCCAGCTTGGGTGCACAACTATTGTACCAAGCAACCACAGTGTCTCGTTGGGGGTGTTTTCTTGGGTCTTGTAATCATGGGATACTCGTTTATAGAGTATGATTTTTTTTGTTTTCTCAATTCCGTTTCTTTTAAAATAGTCTAATGGTTCTATATTTTGTATGATCGTAGTTTTTGATTTTTTCTCTATCTTGAATTTTAAATCGAAAGGCTTAAAACAAACAGAAAACCCATAAAGCACGACATTTTTTATCGCACATCTTATTCTAACCACGGAATTTCCCCAAGCCACTACAGAGGAATTTCCCCAAGCCTCTACAGAGGAATTTCCCCAAGCCTCTACAGAGGAATTTCCCCAAGCCTCTACAGAGGAATTTTCCCAAGCCACTACAGAGGAATTTCCCCTAGCCACTACAGAGGAATTTCCCCTAGCCACTACAGAGGAATTTCCCCTAGCCACTACAGAGGAATTTCCCCAAGCCTCTACAGAGGAATTTTCCCAAGCCACTACAGAGGAATTTCCCCTAGCCACTACAGAGGAATTTCCCCAAGCCTCTACAGAGGAATTTCCCCAAGCCACTACAGAGGAATTTCCCCTAGCCACTACAGAGGAATTTCCCCTAGCCACTACAGAGGAATTTCCCCAAGCCTCTATTCGGCAGCCGTAATTAAACTTCAATCTACCCTTGGTGCTCAATGTGCCAAAAACGGAAATGTCTTCCCCTAAAATTAATTCACCCTCAATAGTTACTTTTTCATCAACCTTAATTTCTTTGAGAGCATCTAGTTTTTTTTGGGTATTAATTAGTGTTTCTTTCATACAATCCCTCCTTTTTTAAGAACAAAATCAAATCTATAAGGAACTAACAGGCACAATCCTATTTGGACTGCCTTGCAATTCTCAAAATTACTACAGAGATAACCGAATGAAAAACCCTCTCGCCAGTACATTAAGGCCCAGCCATTACCGTAGGTAGCGAAGCAAGCAAAGGGGATCCTCGGATAGAGATAGGGAACATCGTCTTTGACAAGATAGACATGCCCCTCAGAAAAAGCATATTCAGCCGTACAGGGATATTGTTTCATCTGATATTCCCAGGCTTCCCCTTCCGGAGAGGCGGTAAGTACGGTGATAAGAATTATCAGTTTAAGCATTGGTCTACTTTGGGTTCAGGTTGAAAGCCAAGTTTTCTTTTAAGGTATCCATTAATCAAATCTGCAATTTCGTCCATATCCTCATTCCCAAATAAAAAAAGAGCAGTCGACAATAATTCAGACATCTTTAACCTCCCTTTGCCTCCCTATGACCGCAGCGCTTACACAGGTAAACGCTCTCCCCTGTAGCATCACCACCAACCTCAACCATCCCACCGCACCCATAGGGGCATTGTTTTACTGGTGCAAACTCCTTTTCAAACTGCTCTCTCACGTTAAGCATCTTTAACCTCCTTTAGTTTTTTTAATTGCCCAATAAAATCATTAATATCTTCAAGGCATCCAACGCTATAAACCGCCTGGACGGTAGGGAAATAACAATATTGCATCCACGCTGAATACCATTTCACCACTCCCAGTTGATCACTGCTTCGATTGTTACGACAACTCCAAACAGCGTTTTTTGGCCTATCTTCCTTTTTTACAAAGTGAATGTGCCCGTACTGTGTTTTCACTTAACCTCCTTAACTAAAAATGTAGCTTGTTGTCCTTCAACACTTGGTAAAGGAATGTTTCCAAAACACATAGCTTGTGATGCTCTATTCCCAAATCATTTATATCGTTTATCACCTCTAAGGTTTCGTGCAGTAGAGTCGTTTCCTGAATTCCCTGGCTGGCAGTTGAATCAATCCATATCTTTTGGTAAAACGGAACCACGCTTCCGACCTTGCTTATTCCACCTCCTTTGAGGCGGTCCTTCTTAATGACTTTATAACAAAGCCCGCCAATTTTTATCCTGTTTGGGATCTTCACTTAACCTCCCCTGAGAATCTTGGACATTACTACCTTCCCTTTTTTTGGGCAACGTCCATCGTATAAAAGCCTTTCTGCTTTCTCCTTTGCGTACCCCAACGTAGGACAATGACGAGCTTGATGATGTGTGCCATCATTAAGAACAACGTCGAGCTTCCACTCCGTAGCCATTCCAGAAGTGCTTCGAGTTTTAACAATCCTTGCGCACCAACACGCCGAATAATAAGAAGAAGATGCAAAACGATGCTTCTTCCATTTTATTTTAGTGGTCTGGTGTCTCATGGTTTACCTTTTGGTAACAACAATAAATCTCTTTGTTGTACTTTCGTCATGTGAGCCTTCACCCCGCAACAAGGACATGGGGCCGAAGCAATACTTCCCCCGCCATGCCAGTAGGTTATGGTTACTACTTTCCCTTTGGGAATGGTGAGAAAACCATTTCTTAGATCACGCAAAGTTTGGGCCTTTAGTCCTACATAATCCCTTTTTAATCTAGGCCACTTCATATCGCTTCCCCTTTAAGAAATTTCCAACTGCTCATTACCGTAACCACGTTCACGCAACTCAAATAAAATGGTATCCCGATCATTGAACTCAAGATGCCAAAACCAAACATGAAGTAACCACAGGTCAGTTTTTTTTGAGTAGTTCATTTCCTATTCAGCCTGTTCCAACAACCACGCTGCGGTGTATAAACAGTGGGACCAAAACCTGTAAGTGCCAATGAGGTCCTTAAATCTCTCCGGGGTACAGCCCTTAAGCTCAATCTTCCCACTCTCCAAATCATCAGCTAAAGAATTGTTGTCTTGCGCCAGTTGTTTTAATTTGTCGATTGCTTGTTTCATTTCAGATCCTTTTCGGCCTTCTTAACAAAGGTAGAACTGACAATCCCAATAAGGTGTTCTGCGACCTCCCCACATTTTGGGCATTTCCATGAAGCAAAAACTTCTTCGTAATCCGCCCTCAAAGTGTAGCGCACTTCCTCACCACAAGAACAATCCATATGCAGGCTATGCATTTCAGTTGGCTTTAATTTGTCGACCGCTTGTTTCATTTCCTGTAAGTATAAAAACGAAAGCTACATTTCGTGTAACTGTTTTTTTTAAAACTCAAATGCGTATGACCTCCTGGAGGATCCGCAGGAGGACCCAGGACACATTTAATGGTGCCTCGTACAAAAACGAAAGACGCTTTCCTGGTGTTGAAAAAGTTGAAATAATGGAATGGTGGGTCATATTATTGTTTATCAAGGGCGGCCTTACCCCATCCCTAGTCTTACACCCATGCACACCTTCACCCCTTTTAATTCCCACACCCAGGCCAGCGCTCAAAACAATTTCATCGGCCAGCCTCGCCGATCCAGCTTGTGAGTGTGCCAAACTTGCCAACCTCACAGCTCGCGAATAAAATTAATTGGAGATCGAGAGCCGGGCAGCCAGGCCATGGTATGACACCCCACCCACCCCGGCCACACTCCATCATTGACTGCGAGTTTAGCATGTGTTGTATGCGGAGTTTACATAATACTTCTTATCATACCTTAATTTTTTTAGAATGTGCTTATTATTCATGGTGTTATAGATTGCTGATAATTATTAAGGCCAATTGTCCACATTTGTTTACCTATGCTACACAAAAGGATCGAGTGTGTGAGGCTCGCACTTGAGCGCGCCATACCACTTTAGAGCCTGGTATGCCCAGAGTTTCCGCCTACCGTTGATTGCCTGGGAGACGCTGGACGGGCTCATGTCCACCGCCTGGGCGAAATCTCGCTGAGTACCAAACTGTAAAATTATGAGGGCTTTGATCGATCTTTTAGTGTGTTTTCCGGCCATTTCTGCCTCCAAGTATGCGAATTAAAAAACCTTATAATCCCCGAAATATCCCCAAAAATCGCTTTTACTCTAAGATTTTCCTGAGTTGTAGGCTCATATCATCCCTATGCTCTTGATACTTTGCCATTGCCTCGAAAAGCTGCGACTTATAGACTTGCAGTAAGGTATTGATAATACTTATAGCTTGCATAGGTTTTGCCAATGACGTTGTGTCGATGCGACTTCCTATAGATCGCATAGATTTTATCAACGGTTTATCATTGTCCACGATCCAGGGCAATGTCCCCGGTACCCACTTCTGGTTGGTCTCATAAAGGCACATCGAGATCATCTGTTGTACTTTTTCTTTTGAGTCCATCGATTATTTTCCTTACTCGTGATTTGTGGGGAGTAAATGGAGCTCGTCCCGGATGATCTATTGTTTTGTGTTTAAAAGTTTCTGCATTTTCTTTCCATCCATGGCCGGGGTGTTTTGTTTCCATTGCGAGAATACCCTTATAGAAGGTATCTCTATCAAACTTTCCAAACAGGGTTTGTCTAACCAGTTTCATGGCATCCTGGATATGGGGGGAATCCATTTTGAGGCGTTTGGAATTGAGCATATCTTTTGCAACCTGTTTGTCGCTCTCTTTATCCAGGTCCCAATCGTGCTCCCATTGAGATCTGATCTCCTGGATCACCTGGGCAATGGTGGGGAGTCTTGAGACGGACACTATGAGATTATCGACTGCTCTTTTGATATGTTGTGGCTCATAGCCTTTTGCACCGTCATAACATCGAGAGAGCTGCTC
>Ga0222637_1001002_pt1 | contig 10610 bp, 12 predicted proteins | sample AntAcemetagen143_FD_181149 | JGI IMG/M metagenome (GOLD analysis project Ga0222637, IMG submission 181149) | Saline water microbial communities from Ace Lake, Antarctica - #143 | ecosystem: Environmental > Aquatic > Non-marine Saline and Alkaline > Saline | place: Antarctica: Ace Lake...
TTATAGTCAAAAAATCAGTTTGTTTTTCATTTAAAGATTGTTTTCTTTTGTTGCAAGCTTCAAAACATCTCAAAATAAACCAATATTGATAATGAGTAGGATAGGCATTCCAACTTCCGCCTTTTACGATTAATTCAATTTTTCCAGTAGGGTGTCCGTTCATCTCGAGTGCCTCTGTTCTTCTCGCAACTTGTTCATATGGATCAAATTTTAACATCTTTGCCCTGGCAGCTGCTGGTTCGCTAGATAAATAACTTTTGGGCATACCTTTTTCAAAAGGACAATAAACACATGATCCGGGACAAGGGTAGGGTTTTGTTAAAACAGTTATGATAGCTACGCCAGACAATGTGCGAATACTTCTTTTGACCATCATTTGTTCTAATTGAATGCTTTTTTTTATCTTGCCTTGTTTAAGGAGTTTGTGATAGACTTTAAGTATCTGATTTTTTCGGGGGATTTCACTACAATTTTTTATCCCTCTTAAAACATCTCTTTTAATATTATCAAAATCCCTCACATTTTTTGGTGGGGTTAAATAAGCCTGTAAAATAATTTTTTCCGCAATATTATCCATATGTTAAAAACTAAAGCAATAGAGATTATACGTCAATTACGTGATAATTACAATAGTATAGCCAAAGATTGGGATATAAGTCGTTCAAAGAAGCCGACTAATTTGAAATTAAAGCTTGTAAATGAAGTGGTTAAGCCAGATAATCTAGTTTTAGATTTGGGTTGTGGTAATGGTTTGATGGTGCCATATGTTTTAGGAGAAAAAGTTAAGTATGTTGGGGTTGATAATTCTACCGAACTTTTAAGCATTGCTAAGGAGAGGTATCAAAATGAGATAAAAGAAAAGCAGATTTCCTTTATAGAGGCTTCAGTTCTTGATTTACCTTTTAAAGATAATGAGTTTGATACGATTATATCTTTCGCTGTTTTGCACCATATACCAACAGAGGAATTACATTTAAATTTTTTAAGCGAGTTAAAAAGAGTTTTAAAACCAAATGGTCGTGCTAGAATTATTGTATGGAATTTGTTAAATAGCTGGTGTGATAAGAGGTTTGAAATAAGTGAACAGTTAAAAAATAACAAAAGTAATGATGTTAATGTTCCTTGGAAGGGGACCGAAGGTAATCAATTTGATAGATTTTTGCACGTGTTTAATAAAAAAGAATTAGTATCTCTGTTAGAAAAAGTTGGGTTTGAAAAATTTGAAGTTGATTATTATAATCGTCAAGGAGGTCTGGAAGAGAATGGAGAAGAGTTGGTTGTAAAAATAAATTAAAAACACCTCGCGAGATATCTCGCGAGGTGTTTTTTAGTATTTTTTTTAGATAGTATGAAATTCAGGTATTAGTTCTTCCATTTCGCTCAAGGTAATATCTTTATAAATATCTTCAGTTTGCTGAGCAATAGTATTCCAGTTATATTTTTCTTCAGATATTTTTTTATTTTTTAACCCAGTTTTTGTTAGGCTATTTTTATCGTTAGTTAATTCTATGATTTTTTCTGACAAGTCTATAATGCTGGTATTTTTAAACCAATATTTACTATCTTCTATTACTTCTTGGTGTTCAGGAATATTTGAAACCAAAACTGGTTTAGCGTGAGCCATGGCTTGTAAAACAGTTATGGGTAATCCTTCATTTTCTGAAGGATGTATTAATATCAAACTGTTTTTATACAAACTTTCTAAATTATCTCCATTTTGCCATCCAGAAAATATTATACTGTTGTCATTTCTAGCCATTAATTTTAATTTAGCAACATAGTCATCATTAAAAGATGCTCCGCCAACTATAACGAGTTTCATATTGGTAAATATTTCTGGATTTTTAGCTACTGCAATTTGCCAGGCGGGTATCAGATAGTGAGCACCTTTATGTTTTATAAGACGAGATATCATTACTAAATATTTTTGTGGTTCTAGATTAAGTTTTTTTAATATTTTATCATCTATATTTTTTTTAGGTTGACTGACTCCGTTTGGTATTAAATTTGGTATATTTTTATATTCATTAATACAATAGTTCTGAATAGTTTTGGAAACAGAGATGGTTTGGTGAGGAAAAGCACAGCTAGCTTTTTCTCCGAGTAATAAAAAGGTGCGAGCAAGCCAGCCCCATTTTTGATGATATCTATCAATACAATGAAAAGTAGAAACTACTTTTATTTTGTGACTGAATAGTTTTGGTATCCAAGCAAGTAAAGATGGGCCAACTCCATGATAATGGATTATATCCGGTTTCAATTTAAAGATAGCGTGCATGGTAGATGTGAAGGTGTGTGTGATAGCGTCCAAGTGTTTTGTTTTTAAATTTTTGGTGTGGATAATTTTAACACCTTTATATTCCTTTGTTTCTTCCGGAGTGTACCATTTTCTAGAATATACAAAAACATCATGGTCTTTTTCAACCAGTTTGATAGACAGTTCTTCTACGTGGCGTTCAATGCCACCGTAAAGAGTCGGTATTCCTTTTTGTCCTATCATTGCTATTTTCATAGGTGTATAATTTTTTGGGTAACTTTTTATCAAGTTTAGCTATTTTTAGCTAAATGTATAACATCGTAGTATAGCATATTTTTGGGTTTTTGTCAAGGGGGTAGTTGACTTATTGCTTTTGTTGTGCTAATCTTAGTTATTATTAATTCACATGGTGTGAATTAATAAAACAAGGAGGAATTCATGGTAAAAAGAGGGTCAGGGTACTATTGTCCCAGTTGTGGGAAAAAATACCGAGTTGATAGGGGTAAATATCCCAATGCTCGGTATAGATGTTTTTGTGGGTCTACTCTTAAACCTGCGGTAGGCGGTCTTGCCAAAGGGGAGAGGTGGACCCCGAATGTGGTGGTGAAGAGGAGAGGGAAGGTAATGATGCAACTTCCCTTGCCCGCCGAGGATCGGCCTGACGACCTCATTACCTTGGCTCGTGCCAAGGAAGAAAAGGTTGGTGGGCCGGTCAAAAAGGAGATCGCCTGCGGGTGACATCCTTTGTGGTCAATAAGCCCGGATTTCGATCCGGGCTTCTTTTTTTATTTAAAAAATGTTAAAATATATTTATTGTTAAATTTTTTACAAAAATAGCCTCAAATATACTTATTTTTAAATCAACAAAACTCGCCTTTGTATAACGAATAATAAAGAGACTCAGACAGTTGTTGTTTTAAAAATAAGCATATTCTTCGGCTTTATCTATATATTTTATGTGGTTATTACCAGCTATAATAGGTTATTTAGCCCTTGCTATTACAGCCATACTTGATAAATTTATTTTAAGCAAAGCCATTTCTAAACCGATTGTGTTTGTTTTTTATTCTAGTTTTTTTATTTTACCAATTGCCCTGCTTTTGCCTTTTGGGGTAAACAGAGTAAATATATTTTCAGATATTTTAGTTTGTGCTGTAGCCGGTTTTGCTTTTTCTTTTGCTTTGTGGTCGCTATATAAAGGTATTCAACTAAGTGAGATTAGTCATGTTGGTCCTTTGGTAGGGGCGATGACTCCTTTCTTTGCTCTATTTTTATCCGGATATTTTTTAGAAGAAATTTTAAATGGCCGTCAATTGTTAGCAGTTGGTTTTTTGATCCTTGGGTCTCTTTTAATATCTTTTGAACAAAGTAAATTAAATCATGGCTGGCACAAAGGAATGTTGTGGGGTGTTTTGGCTGGATTCTTATTTGCCATATCTCACGTTGCTTCTAAATATATTTATAGTATTTATGGTTTTTATACTGGCTTTGTTTGGACTAGAGTTTTTATGGGCATATTTGGTTTGTTACTTTTATTTTCAAAAGATGTAAGAGATAATTTTAAAATAAAAAATAAAAAGCAAGGCAGACAGGCTAAAAAACAAATTATTTTAGTTTTAACCAGTCGTATTTTGGCGATTTTAGGCGTGGTGTTTGTTCAATATGCCATATCTGTTGGTAAAGTATCTTTGGTAAATTCTTTGGAAGGTTTACAATATGGTTTAGTAGTAATATTTGTAGCCCTTTTATCAAAATTTTATCCAAAACTTTTTAGAGAAGATTATACCAAAATAGAAATTTATCAAGAGATATTGGCAATTTTACTTATTGGTTTGGGTTTGGGTTTATTAGTGTAATTTTATGAAAGTATTAAAAATTGTTTTATTAATCTTAGTCCTAGGTTTGCTTCTATTTTTTATTTTAAGAGTTTTTGATTTTATGATAAAAGAAAATAAAGATGTAGTGTTTGGAATTAGTTTTAGTCCTAAGTATGCCGAGAGTTTAGAGTTAGACCCAGAAAAAGTTTACAATAAAGCTTTGGCAGATTTGGATTTTAAATATGTTAGGTTATCAGCTGATTGGGATGAGCTAGAAAACGAAAAAGGTGTTTATAATTTTTCTAGAGTAGATAAGTATATGGATTTGTCAGCTGAGAATAATGTAAAAGTTATTTTGGCAGTTGGGCGTAAAACTCCGCGTTGGCCAGAATGTCATTTGCCAGGTTGGGCTAGTCAAGAAAAATATGAGAATTATAAAGTGTATTTGGTCGGGTATATAAAAGCTGTGGTTGAAAGGTATAAAGATCACCCGGCTTTAGAATTATGGCAAGTAGAAAACGAACCGTTTTTAAAGTTTGGGTTATGCGATAAAATGTCGGCTAGTGATTTGAGAGAAGAAATAAACTTAGTTAAAAATATTGATTCTAGCCATCAAATTATGGTAACTGATAGTGGAGAATTGAGCCTGTGGGGTAAATCCGCAGGGGCGGGGGATTTGTTTGGAACTACGGTGTATAGAGTGGTTTGGAATAAATTTACGGGATTTTGGAAGTATGATTGGTTGCCAGCTTGGTGGTATCAGATGCGTTTAAAATGGCAAGATGTGCCGCTTGATAAAGCCATGGTGGCTGAGTTACAAGCCGAGCCTTGGATGACAGGTGGGAGTGTTGCCTCAACTACATTAAAAAAACAAGAAAAATCAATGGATGTTGAAAAATTAAAGCAAAATATTTCTTATGCTCAAAAAATTGGTTTTCCTAGATCTTATTTGTGGGGAGTAGAGTGGTGGTATTGGTTAGAAAAAAATTATCCTGAAAAAGGGAGGGGGTTTTTGGGAGTAGTGGGGAGTCTGAAGAAAGAATAAACAAAACTCCTAGAGAGACATTTCTCTAGGAGTTTTTTTGTACACGCCAAGGGATTCGAACCCGTGACCCCCTCGGTGTAAACGAGGTGCTCTAACCAACTGAGCTAGGCGTGCGTTTGTTTTTATCAACAGAAAAATTATATAACTTTTTTTAAATTATGTCAAGTTGTGGTATAATTATATCTATGATAAATTATTTAAAAAATTTATTAGACAAAACTAGAAAAGAAAGAGCCGTTGTCTTGCATCATGGTGTCTATAAAAAAACTACTTCTACTTTGAATGGTATTTTTATAATTACTGGAATGACTATTGGGGCTGGGATTTTGGGTATTCCCTATGTGATTGCTCAGGTAGGTATAAAAATTGGACTAGCTTACATTTTGGGACTGGGTTTTGTAATGATGTTTTTAAATTTAATGATTGGAGAGATCGCAGTCAGAACAAAAAAACCGATGCATATTCCTGGTTTTGCTGGTCACTATATTGGTAATTGGGCCAAGAATTTTCTTACGGTCTTAGTTGTTTTAAGTTCAACTGGTGCTTTGCTGGCTTATATGGTTGGCGAAGGCAGAACTTTATCTGCTATTTTTGGAGGAGAGCCTTTATGGTGGTCTGTTTTCTTTTGGAGTATAGGTAGTTTTTTTATCTGGAAAGGATTGGAGACCGCTAAGACAGTTGAAAAGTATGCTAGCTTAACGGTGATTATTTTAATAGTTGGTTTGGCATTTTTTTTGTTTAAATATATTGAGCCAAGCAATCTGACCCATTTTAATATTAGTAAAGTATTTTTGCCGTATGGTGTTATTTTATTTGCCCTGAACTCAACGTCTGCGATTGCAGAATCTCACGCTTTACTTCCGGGTGAACCAGGTAAATTTCGTCGAGCAGTTTTTTTTGGAACTTTAATCCCCATTATTGTATATGTTTTGTTTGCTTTTGCTGTTGTGGGTGTAACAGGGTTGCAAACAACCGAGGTGGCCACAATTGGTCTAGGACAGATATTGGGTGAAAATGTTCTCTTGGTTAGTAATATATTTGCTTCTTTGGCAATGTTTACTGGTTTTGTTGGGATAGGCATTGCTTTGAAACAAAGTCTTGTTTGGGACCATAAAGTTAGTCCAGTAGTTGCTGAATTAGGCATAGTGGCAGTACCTTTACTTCTATTACTAATAGGTATAAATAATTTTGTAAAGATATTAGATATAGTAGGTGGTTTGTTTATTAGTTTAGAAGCTATATTTATGGTAATAGTTTATTGGATAGCAAAAAACAGAAAAGATCTTGAGGTGGGGCAGTATAATTTACATTATATTTGGTTACTAATGGTTCCGGTCTTTTTAGTCTTTACATTTGCGACTGTTTTTAGTATAATAAAAATGTTTTAAGTTCTTGAAAATATAAAAATGGTGTTCGTTGTCGGTTGGTTTTATTTTCTGGTTTTAAGGTCGACGAGGAGATTACTATTCGACAACGTCCGTTTCTGCTTTTAGCAGAACTTCTATTTATATATTTTTTAAGAACAGCTTATTCTTAAGTTGTTTTTTATATGGAAAATTATATTTTTACCTCTGAATCAGTGACTGAAGGACATCCAGATAAAGTCTGTGATCAAATTTCAGATGCTGTTTTGGACGAGCTTCTTCGTCAGGATAAAAATTCAAAAGTGGCTGTTGAAACTTTTGCTGCTAACGGTTTAATTATTGTAGCTGGAGAAGTTAATACCGATGGTTATGTTGATGTACAAAAAATTGCTAGAGAGACTATTAAAAATATTGGTTATACCGATCCTGCCTTTGGTGTTGATTGTGATCATGTTGGTATAATGGTATCTCTAAATGAACAGTCTCCTGATATTGCTCAGGGGGTTGATAAATTAAGTGTTGAAGAACAGGGGGCAGGGGATCAAGGTTTGATGTTTGGGTTTGCTTGTGATGAAACTCCAGAGTTAATGCCGTTGCCTATTAGTTTGGCTCATAAATTAAGTAAAAGATTGGCTGAAGTTAGAAAAAATGGCACTTTAAAATACTTGCGTCCAGACGGTAAATCGCAAGTGGCCGTAGAATATGAAAGAGGTAAACCAAAAAGATTAGCCAATGTAGTTATATCAGCTCAGCATGATGCAGATGTTGATATGGAAAAATTAAGATCTGATATTAAGGAGTATGTTATTAATCCTGTTTGCCAAGATTATATTGATGGTGCTACAGAATTTTTTATAAATCAGACTGGTAGGTTTGTGATAGGTGGTCCTCAGGGGGATACTGGTTTGACTGGTAGAAAAATAATAGTAGATACTTATGGTGGTATGGGTCGTCATGGCGGAGGTTGTTTTTCCGGCAAAGATCCATCAAAAGTAGATAGGAGTGGTGCTTATATGGCTCGTTATATTGCTAAAAATATTGTTGCTTCTGGTTTGGCTCAAAAATGTGAAGTACAGCTATCGTATGTTATTGGTAGGGCCGAGCCTACCAATGTTCATGTTGATACTTTTGGTACTGGAAAAGTTGAAGAAAAGTTAATAGTGGATAAAATATTAAAAACGTTTGATTTGCGTCCTGGTAAAATAGTTGAGGCTTTAAATCTTTTAAATCCGATATATTTATCAACCGCTAGCTATGGTCATTTTGGCAGAGATCAATTCCCTTGGGAAAAACTAGATAAAGTTGAAGAATTAAAAAAATAAAAAACTAAAATTTGCAGGTGTTTATGATTTTCTTAGTAAATAAAACACCTATAAATTTTTTAATTAGCCAATAAGGCAAGCAGTTGTCTAATTAAAAAGTTTATAGGTGTTTTATTGTTTAATTTTTTTAAGCAGCTTGTTTTGTGATTGTTCTTCTGCAAGTTGAGCAAACTTTTGCTTTCAAACCATCTATTTTGATTGTTTGTAGATTTGGTTTTTGTTTTCTTGGTACGATATTTTTGGCATGGCTTACATGGTTAGCCCTAACTGCCTTTTTACCGCACAAATCACATTTGTTAGCCATAAGTTTGATATTTTAATTAATTTAGGTTATAATTTAGTCTAAGTGGTTATTATTTTATCATTTAGAAAGTTTTTTGTCAATATATGGATATCACTACTGTTATATTTTATTTTTTAGTTATCATACCGTCTGCTATTATACATGAATATTCTCACGGTTGGATGGCTGAGAGGTTAGGGGATCCAACGGCCAAATATGCTGGTCGTTTGACCTTGAATCCAAAATCACACATAGATATGTGGGGTACTATTATGATGCCCTTGCTTTTGCTTTTTATTTCAGGTGGTAGTTTTTTGTTTGCCTATGCTAAGCCTGTCCCTTATAACCCATATAATTTAAAAAATCAAAAATGGGGACCAGCTTGGGTGTCTTTGGCTGGACCGTTGTCTAATTTGCTGCTAGCTTCATCTTTTGCTGTTTTGGTACGGTTACTGCCTCACTCATCAATATCCCCTTTTTTGGCAGTTGTGGTTTTAGCTAATGTGATGTTAGCAGTATTTAATTTGGTGCCCATTCCTCCTTTGGATGGTTCTAAAATATTGTTTGCAATTTTACCTGATAGTGCTCATAAATTACGTGTGTTTTTAAATCAGAATGGTTTTTTACTTTTAGCTATATTTATAATATTTTTATTTCCGATAATTACTCCAATTATAAATTTTTTATATAAATTTTTATTAGGTTTTTAAATATAAATATATGAACGTATTGTTACGTTGGTTATTTTCTGCTAGCACTTTGATGATCTTGGCATATTATATGCCTGGCATTACTGTCTATACTTTTTATAACGCTTTGGTAGCTTCTTTGGTCTTAGGCTTGGCTAATGCTGTTATTAGACCTTTTTTAATTTTATTAACGTTACCAATTAATATTTTAACTTTAGGTTTTTTTACTTTAATAATTAATGCTTCTGTGTTTTGGTTTGTTTCAACCGTAGTAAAGGGTTTTTATGTAGGTGGTTTTTGGGTGGCTTTTTGGGCATCTTTGATATTGTGGATAGTAGGTTGGTTGGTAAATGGTTTGTTTAAAAAATAAATTATTTTTTATGAAAGAAAAATATACAATTATTGGTTTGGGCGGATCTGTTGTTATACCACCCTCTGGTTTTAACATTAGTTTTTTAAAAGAATTTAAAAAATTGCTAGTTTCAAAAATTAAGCAGGGAGAAAAATTTGTGATAGTTGTGGGCGGGGGTAGTACTTGTCGTACTTATCAAAAAGCTGTAACTGAAATTATAAAATTAACAGATAGAGAATTAGATTGGCTTGGTATACATGTTACTTATTTGAACGCTGAGTTTGTCAGGGTTTTGTTTGGGGAATATTCTTATAAAGAAATTATAAAAGATCCAAGTAAAAATATTAAAACCAATAAACCAATTTTGGTTGCTAGTGGCTGGAAGCCTGGTTGGTCAACTGATTATGATGTGGTTAAGTTAGCTGAAGTTTATGGTGCTTCTGAAGCGATAAATTTGTCTAACATTGATTATGTTTATGATAAAGATCCTAATAAATTTAAAGATGCCAAGAAATTAGAAAAATTAACTTGGCCAGAAATGGAGAAATTAGTAGGTAGTAAATGGTCTCCAGGGGCTAATGTTCCTTTTGATCCGATAGCTACCAAATTAGGCAAAAAACTTGGTTTAAAAGTTTCTTTTGTTGATGGTAGGGATATAAAAAAGATTAAAAAAGTTTTGGACGGTAAGCAAACAGAAGGGACAGTAGTTAAGACTTGACATCGTTTAACTAATGATGTATACTCTCATTAATCCATAGACAGCAGGTAAAAAGTTAAATCCTGCCGAGGTGCAAAGGCAAGTCCAGGTCGATTTGTGCTAGTGTAAGTCTATGGTTTATCCATAGATTTTTTTATTTACATATGGCTAAAACAAAACAACAGAAAAAAGACACAATCGAAGTATTAGCAACTGGTTTTAAGAATTCTAAGTCAGTTGTTTTTGCTAATTTCCAAGGTTTGTCAGTATCTGACATGGAAAATTTGCGTAACAAATGCCGTGAAAACAATATTGATGTTTTGGTAGCTAAAAAAACTTTAGTTAAATTAGCTTTGAAAGAAGCTGGTTTAGAAGTTGATCCTACAAACTTTGAAGGCGGTGTAGCCACTTTTATAGGAAAGGAAGACGAAGTAGCTGCTGCTAAACAAGTAAATATGTTTGCCAAGGAACATGATATGGTAAAAATGTTCGGCGGTATTTTGGAAGGTAAATTTGTTGATGAACAAATGGTTAAATCTTTAGCCAATCTACCAACCAAAGAAGAGTTACTAGCAAGAGTCGTGGGCAGTATTAATGCTCCAGTTTCTGGCTTTGTAAATGTATTGGCTGGTAATTTACGTAATTTAGTTTACGTATTAAGTGCTGTTAAAGAAGCCAAAGAGGCTTAAATATTAATTATTTAAAAATATGAGTGAAGAAAAAAACATAGTTGAAGCTCCTGTTGAAGTTCCTGCAAAATTCAAATCTTTAGTTGAAGAAATTG
>Ga0222637_1001007_pt1 | contig 10568 bp, 4 predicted proteins | sample AntAcemetagen143_FD_181149 | JGI IMG/M metagenome (GOLD analysis project Ga0222637, IMG submission 181149) | Saline water microbial communities from Ace Lake, Antarctica - #143 | ecosystem: Environmental > Aquatic > Non-marine Saline and Alkaline > Saline | place: Antarctica: Ace Lake | collected...
CTTGAATCCAAAATAAGTGCAATTGAACAAATTAATGCAGAGGAACAAGCAATAATAGATGCAGAAGAAGAAGCAAGACTACTTGCAGAAGAAGAAGCGAAAAAATCACCTTTGGCTGGATTTGTTAATTTAGCAAGCGACATGGCTTTACCTCTTGGAGGATTAGTAATACTATTACTAATAATTGGAGGAGTATTTGTATTCAAACAATACTTACCCGAAGTAAAAACGATTTATTCCGGCGGACAAGAAAAAGATGAGTATAATCTACCAGTATCTGATGAGGATTCAAAAATAGCAGATGAATTAATAGGTGGTTCTGGTGGAAAATGGGCATTCAATAACGAAGAAGAGTAATTAAAAATTACTCTTTATTTATTTTTTTTAATAAAACAATAAGTATTGAATTATTTTTTATTTTCAATACTTGCTTTAACAAAACCAAAATAGATTGGATTTGGATTAAGTGGTCTTGAAGTAAACTCTGCATGGTATTGTGTTCCAATAAAGAAAGGATGGTCTTTTAATTCAAGAATTTGCATTATTTTTTTCTCAGGAGCCATTCCAGAAAACACTAACCCATTTTTTTCAAGTACCTCAATAAACTTAGTATTAACATTAAACCTATGCCTAAATCTTTCCCTAACAGAATCCTTTTTGTAAAGCTCATGAGCTTTTGTTCCTTTTTTTAGGTTAATATCAAACCCTCCTAAACGAAGAGTTCCACCAAGCCCTTCAACTTCTTCCTGTTCAGGCAAAATACAAATAACATTATTCTCAGGGTCTTTTTTTACTTCTTCAGTAGAAGCATTTTTTATTCCGCAAACATTTCTTGCAAATTCAACAACAGCCATTTGGAAACCGTAACAAATCCCTAAAAAAGGAATCTTGTTTTCTCTTGCATATTTTGCACAAGCAATTTTTCCTTCTATCCCTCTTGTTCCAAATCCGCCAGGAATAAGAATTCCATCTATCCCTTGCATTTCTTCTTCTGCTTTTGTTTTACCTTTTTCTATACTTGTGGTTTCAATCCAACGAACATTAAGTTTTGCTTCAAGCAAATTAGCACAATGTTCAAGTGCTTTAACAATACTAATATAAGCATCACTAGTTCCAGTGTATTTTCCCGCAACTCCAATAGTAACTTCTTTTTTTGTAGCAACCGAATTATTTTCAGTCCATTCTTTAAGACTTTTACTTCCATTAGCAGGAAACTTATCATCAATATTAAGAACATTCAAAACAGCAGTATCTACTCCTTGAGTTCTAAAAGAAATTGGTAAATCATAAATATTATCCACATCGCGAGCAGTGAATACTTTTTCCATAGGAACATTAGCATTCATAGAAATTTTTTCTCGAATATTATCAGTTACTGTATTTTGACTTCTACAAATAATAACATCGGGTTGTAATCCAAGAGTCATTAATTGTTTCAACCCAAGTTGAGCTGCTTTACTTTTAAATTCGCCTAAATGATGAGGCTCAATTACATAAGTAAGATTAACAAGACAAACATTTTCTTGTCCTTCCTCATAAATTAATTGACGAACACTCTCCATAGCAAATAAATTTTCATAATCCCCAACTGTTCCACCAATTTCAACAAGAACAATATCTGCTTTTGATTTTAAAGCAAGGTCTCTTAAAACATATTTAGTTTCGCCAGTAACATGAGGAATAAATTGAACGTCTCGACCATTATAATCTCCATTTCGTTCTTTAGAAATTAGTTTTTGATAAATTTGACCGTGAGTAACAAAATTTTCTTTAGAAAGATGAAGATTAAGGAAACGTTCATAACTACCTAAATCCATATCTGTTTCAGTTCCATCATCAAGAACAAAAACTTCACCATGTCGATAAGGGCTAAGGGTTCCAGAATCAATATTTAAATAAGCTTCAATTTTGATAGGCGCAACTTTTAGTTTTCGATCTTGGAGAATTTTTCCTAGAGACGATGAAAAAATACCCTTACCAATTCCACTAATAACTGAACCTGTGATTATCACATATTTAGTTTGTCCAATTTTATAGCCTTCAGGAAAAGGAGAATATTGTTCTTCGCTTGATTTATCACTTAATTTCCCTAAAAATTTCTCATCCATCTTAAAAACTCCCATACAATTAATATTAAACAATTAACCCAAAAAAATAAACTCCCAAAACGAGTTAAAACACGGTTAATTTCAAGAAAAAACGGTTAATTCTTTATTTCCCCACCGATCACTTTTCTCTTAAATGAATACATCCTTTTTCTTTAAATAACTATTGTCGAACAAAAATAAATTTTTAAAATTCTAAAAAAGTATTATTAAAACCGTTCAAAATAACTTTTATTGCTTATTAAAAACCTAATTGCGTATAAAACTATTAAGTTGATTGAATGGATTTTAAAGAAAAAATTATTACTGCCTTAAAAAAAACAGGAACAAAAAATGCAAAAGAATTAATTGAAATTCCTCCCCATAGAGAAATGGGGGATTTTGCATTACCCTGTTTTAAATTAGCAAAAGAACAAAAAAAGAAACCCTTTGAAATTGCAGAAGAAATAATGAAAAAAATTATCCTGCCAAAAGAATTTGAAAAAATAGAAGTAAAAGGACCATACTTAAATTTTTTTATTAAAGATGAAATTTATGCTCAGAATACAATTGAAGAAATTCTTGAAAAAAAAGAAAACTATGGACTAAACAAACCAGAAGGAAAACCAATAATTGTAGAATACTGTCAAGCAAATCCAATGAAATCTTTTCATATCGGGCACGTTAGAAATATTTGTTTAGGAGAATCGATTGCAAAATTACTTGAAGCAAATAAAACAAAAGTAATCCGAATGAATTATGCAGGAGATGTTGGGCCACATGTTAGTAAAACAATATACGCCTACCAAAACTTAGTAAAAGAAAAAGAACCAATCGAAATAATTGCGAAAGGAAAATGGATAGGCGAACTCTATGCAACCGGTGCAAAAAAAGTAAAAGAAAATCCTGAGTTAGAAGAAAAAATGCGAGAAATGGTTGTTGAACTTGAAAAAGGAAATCCCGCTATTAAAAAAGATTGGATTAAACTTAGACAAATAAGTTTAGATTATTTTGATTACATTTACAAAGAACTAAATATAAAATTTGATAAAATAATTCTCGAAAGCCAAGTGGAAAAAAAAGGAATTGCAATTGCAGAAAAACTAGAAAAAGAAGGAATTGCAATAAAAGATGAAGGCGCACTTCTAATTGATTTAACCAAATATAACCTTGACAAATTTTTGATTTTAAAAAGTGATGGCGCGGCACTTTACTCAAGCAAGGATTTAGGCTTAGCAAAAATGAAAAAACAAGAATTAAAAGCTGAAAAAACATATAATGTAGTTGGGTCAGAACAAAAATTTTATTTTCAACAATTAATCAAAACAATTGACTTGCTTAATCAAAAGAAAAAAGAATATTGTGAAACCGTACACATCTCTTATGAATTAGTACGACTTGAAGGCGGAAAAATGGCTTCAAGAGAAGGAAAAGTAATAACTTTTTCAGAGTTACTTGAAAAAATACACAAAAAAACATTTAATGAAACAAAAAAAAGACATGAAAACTGGAGCCCAGAAAAAATAGAAAATAACTCAAAAGAATTAGCTTTAACTGCATTAAAATTCGGAATGCTTTGCCAAGATAAAAACAAATCAATTATTTTTAACTGGGAAAAAGCCACCACCCTTGAAGGAGAAACAGGCCCATTTGTTCAATATGCATTAGCAAGAGCAAACAGTATATTAAAAAAAGCAGGAAAAAGAATTAAAATAACAAATTTCAAACCAGAGCATAAAAAAGAAAATGAACTCATTTCAATACTCGCAAACTACAAAAAAAAAGTAGAAGAAGCAAATGCTACACTTAGCCCGCATAAAATTGCGTATTATCTAATTGAATTAGCCGCAGAGTTTAATTCATTCTATCACGAAGTCCCAGTATTAAAAACAAACGAAAATACTCAAGCAAGAAGACTCGCATTAGTAGAAGCAATAACTCAAGTGCTAAAAAATGGATTAACCTTACTAAACATTACTCCAATAGAAGAAATGTGAGTAAAATTAACCATTAATAAAAACTTTAATGAAATTAAGTCAACAATAATGTTTAATATTCATTTCTGAACAGAAAACTAATCCTATGCCAAATACTTTTTCAAAAGATTTGCTTGAAATAAAAAAAGAGGTGGAAAAATTTCGCCCTAATTTAGACTTTGCTTTAATAGAGGAAGCATTTTATTTTTCAAAAATTGCACACAAAAATCAAAAAAGAAAATCAGGAGAACCTTATTTTGTGCATCCAGTTAATGTTGCAAAAAAAATGGCAAAAGACGGCATGGGGGAAATTATTATAAGCGCAGCACTTTTACATGATGTAATCGAAGACACAAAAACAACAGAAAAAGAAATAAAAGAAATGTTCGGAAAACAAATTTATAATTTAGTAGAAGGAGTAACAAAATTAGACAAAATTTCCTTTAAATCAAGACAAGAACATTCAACTGCAACAATAATTAAAACAATTCTTGCAGCATCAAAAGATATTAGAGTTTTAATAATAAAAATTTATGACAAATTACACAACATGCAAACAATTAATTTTCTTTCAAAAAATAAACAACATCAAATTGCAAGCGACGTTCTTACAATCTATGTCCCATTAGCACATAAACTAGGTATGCATGATTTAAAATTAGAATTGGAAGACTTAGCATTTAGTATACTAAACCCCCAAACTTATAAAAAAATGAAAAAAGAAATAGAAAACTTACGCATAAAAAAATCAATTGAACTAAAAGAAACAATTAAAGAAATAAAAAATAATTTTCCTAAAGAAAAATTAGAGTTTAAAGAAAAAACCAAATCAATTTATTCTTATCATGCAAAAATGATTGCACAAAATAAAAAATTATCCGAATTAAACGATACACTAATCTTAACAGTTTTAGTAGAAAATTATTTTGAATGTTATGAAATAATGGGAAAAATCCATTCACTATTTACACCAATACCCTGCAAAATAAAAGATCTTATAGCCCTTCCAGAGCATGGAATTTACAAATCAATACACACTCAAATAATCGGGCCACGTCAAAAACCAATAAAAATTTATATTGAAACAAAAGAAATGCATGAACTTGGAAAAAAAGGAATTGTTTTTAAGCTCAGAAAAAACGGACATACGATTAAAAAAATTTCGAAAGAATTTTCAAAAATAAAAAATCCACTAATAAAAAATCAAAAAGAACTAGCAAATTCAATGAACCTTGATTTTCATAATGAAACAATGGTAGTATTTTCAGCCAGTGGAAAAACCGTGGATTTACCTCCAAACTCAACCGTACTAGATTACGCTTTTTTTACTGAAGAAAAATTAGCAAACCGAACAGCCGCTGCAAAAGTTAATGGAAAAATAGTTCCAATTTGGACAAAATTAAATACTGGCGATAGAATAAAAATAATTCATTCACAAGCTTCACACATTAACTCAGGTTGGTTTTGTTTTACAAACTCGAACAAAGCACAAAAAATAATAGAAAAAAAACTAAGTTTAACTAATAATAAAAAAGAAAACAAAGAATTAATAAAAATTAAAATAGATGCAGTAGATAAACCAAAATTATTACTAAAACAACTATCTTTATTATCAAAAAATAATCTAGATATGGAAACGACAATTTGCAAAATGTACAACGACAATACTACTTGTTACACTGAATTTTTTATAAGAGACAAAGGAATTGAAAACTTACAAAAAGTTATTAAAAAAATAAAACAATTACCAGAAACACTAAAAGTTACAGTTAATTATTTTAAATAAAAAAAAATTATTCAATAATAATTGCAGGTTTTAAAGGAAAAGCTTTCTGTGCCTTAGGGTCTTTTGCTTTACTTGCATCAAGAATAATTGTTTCACAACCAAGCGTTTTAGAAAGAATATCTTCAGAATCACTCAACAACTTAAATTCATTAACTTTCGAAATCGATTTTAAATCATGAAATTTTTGCAATACTATTTTGATGAACCCTTGAACTTCCTTACTGTGATTTTTTGCTTCAGGAACCCCCATCGCAATTTTCATTGCAGAACCAAAATCAGGTTTTTTTTCAAAAGAAACAATTTTTTCCATTACTGCCCACTTCCAATCAGGAGTAACACAGATAGTTACTTTTTTTGGAACACTGATTTTTGCAAGTTGTTGAATATGACAAACATCTTCTTTTATCAATTGAACCATTTTTTCAGTAGCTTCGGCATCAGAATCAATTAATTTTTCATTAAATTTTGGCCAACTGGCTAAAGAAACAAATTCCTTCCCTCCAATCATCGCGAATAATTCTTCAGCAAGATGAGGAGTAAACGGAACAAGCATTTTTGCAATAACCTCAAGAGTAAATCCTAAAACACTTTTATCAATATTTTCAGATTTATTAACAAAATTAACAAGCTCCATAATTGAAGAAATAGCAAAATTAAACTTATACTCCGCAATTTGTTCAGAAACCTTCTTTATAGCACTATGTGTTTTGCTAAGCATTAACCTTTCTTCAATTGAAAGAGTTTTCTTAATCTTTGAAACCTCAGCGCCTTTACTTTTAGTTTCAAATAACAAATTAACTTTTTGTAAAAACTTATGCGAAGTTTCTACTCCTTTATCCGTCCAATCCATTTCTGATTCAGGATGCGACGCAAACAAAATAAATAATCTAATTGTATCTGGTCCAAAATCGCCCATTACTTCAGAAGGATCAACAGTATTACCAAGACTCTTAGACATTTTTACCCCTTCTTTCAAAACCATCCCCTGAGTTAAAAGTCTTTCAAAAGGTTCATCAATACTAACAAAACCCTCGTCTCTTAAAACCTTAGTAAAAAATCTAGCATAAAGTAAATGTAAAATCGCGTGTTCTATTCCGCCAATATACTGATTAACAGGAGCCCAATAATCAACTGCTTTTTTATCAAAAGGAGCACTTGTTGATTTAGGCGAAGTATACCTTAAAAAATACCAAGAGGAATCAACAAACGTATCCATCGTATCAGTATCACGCTTTGCCAAACTCCCACACTTTGGGCATTTAACATTAACAAAATCTTTTACGGTTTCTAATGGATTTCCCCCAGTAGAAAAATCTGCTAATTTTGGATCAGGTAACTCAACAGGCAAATCCTTTTCAGGAACTGGAACAGCACCACACTTATCACAATAAATAATTGGAATAGGGGTTCCCCAAAACCTTTGACGAGAAATAAGCCAATCTCTTAATTTATAATTAATTGTTTTTTTTCCGAATTTATTTTTTTCGAGCCATTTAGAAATTTTTAAAATTGCCTCTTTATTAGCCAATCCATTAAATTCACCTGAATTAACAAGAACACCCTCATCAGTAAAAGCTTCATCTATTTCATGAGGATTAAGTTCTTTGCCCTTAGGAGAAATAACTACTTTTTTTTGTAAACCATATTTTTCAGCAAATTCAAAATCTCTTTGATCATGAGTAGGTACAGCCATCACTGCCCCAGTACCATAATGAACTAAAGCATAATCGGCAACAAAAATTGGACAAACCTCATTATTTACAGGATTAATAAAATATTTTCCAATGAACAAACCATTCTTTTCTTTTCCTTCAGCAGTTCTTTCAATTTCAGTTTTTTTAGAAACTTCTTTAATAAAATTTTTAACTTCTAATTCGTACTCAGTCCCTTTAACAAGATCCATTACCATAGGGTGCTCAGGAGCAAAAACTAAATAAGTAATTCCAAAAACAGTATCAGGGCGAGTAGTAAAAGTTGAAATTACTTTATCAGAATCTTTCACTTTAAAAAATATTTCTGTACCATGACTTTTCCCAATCCAATTTTTTTGCATTGTTTTTACTCTTTCAGGCCACTCTTTTAATTTATCCAAATCATTAAGAAGCTCGTCAGCATAAGCAGTTATTTTGAAAAACCATTGCTCTAAATTTTTTTCAATTACTTCTTCATCACCATGACGCCAACATTTACCATTAACCACTTGTTCATTAGCAAGAACAGTATGACACTTTTCACACCAATTAACTGAAGATTCTTTTTTGTAAGCTAAACCTTTTTTTAACATTTTTAAAAAAATTAATTGATTCCACTTATAATACTCAGGAACACAAGTAGCAATTCTCCTATCCCAATCATAACTATACCCAAGTTCTTTCAATTGACGAACCATATCATCCATTCGTTTATGAGTCCACTCTTTAGGGTCAGCATTATGATCAATTGCTGCATTTTCCGCAGGCAAACCAAAAGCATCAAAACCCATTGGATACAAAACATTGTAACCCTGCATTCTTTTGAAACGCGCAATACAATCCCCAATAGAATAATTTCTAGCATGCCCCATGTGAAGCTTACCGCTTGGATAAGGAAACATTTCAAGAACATAATACTTTTCTTTTTTAGAATCTTCATTAACCTTAAAAATTTCTTCTTCTTCCCATTTCTTTTGCCATTTCTTAGCAATCTTGTTTAAATCAATACTCATACAAAAAACACCATTAAAAATATTTATAAACTATTCAAGCTTCTTTTTAAATCCCTCAAGGTCTTTTAAAAATCTTTTAATTGTATTAGGTAAATTTTCAAGCTGAGTAGAAAAAGTATTAGCAACCATTAAAAGCAATTCAGAATCAGAAGCACTTGTTTTTTCTGAAGAACTCAAAACCAAATCAATTTCTTTATTACCTTTCTTAACTGCTTTCTTTCCTTTTTTCCACTTAGAAAAAAGTTCTTCTGCTCTAGCCGGAATTAATTCTGATTCAACTCCCAGCAAATTAGAAACTTCTTTTAACAAATCCCCTATTCCCTTTTCTTCTTTAACTGCTGCTTTTCCCGCAGTATAATTAATTCTAATTATTCCGTCCTGAACTTTAGTAGAATTAATAATTTTTAATTTTTCAAGTTCGCCTAAATTATTTGCATGAGTTCCACCACAAGCTTCAACATCAGAACCAATTTTAATAATCCTTAAATTCCTACCTGGAACAAATCCCCCTTGATAAATATGCATTCCATACTTATCCTCTGCAGTTTCACGAGGCAAAATTTCGCTTTCCACTTTAAGTTTTTTATTTATTTTTTCATTAGCACAATCCTCAATTTGTTTCAATTCTTTTTCGCTTAACAAATCATAATGAGAAATATCAAGTCTTCCTTTTTCAAGAGTTTTAGAAGCACCGGCTTGCCAAACATGAGGCCCAAGAATTTCAAAAGCGCACAAATTCACAAGATGTGCAGAGGAATGATGTTGCATTAATTGTTTTCTTCTTTCAAAATCAATTTTTCCCTTAACCTTATCTCCAACTTTAAAATTATTATTTTCAAGTTTATGTAAAATAATTTCTCCTTGTTTAAAAACTTCAACAACTTTTATTTCATTTAAAAAACCAGTATCATAAATCTGTCCGCCTGAAGTAGGATAAAAAGCAGTTCTATTAAGCACAACAAGATTTTCTTTTGACCAAACAATTTCAGCATCAAAATCAATTAATTTCCAATCCTCAAAATAAAGAATCTCAGTACTTGAAACACCCTCTAAAGAAAATAATTCTTTCTTTTTAGTAGAAACTTTATGCTCTTTTTTTTCATGTCTTTCAGCAACAATAGAATAAAAATCATCAGGAATCTCAACGGCAATCCCGTCGTCAGCCAGTTCTTTTTTTACTTGTTCAGGCCTTACTCCTTGAGCATCATAAAGCTCAACAAGCAACCCTACAGGAATGCTAATTTTACCTTTGCCAATTTTACCTTTAAAAGATCTAATAAAATTTGAAGTTACTTGTTTTGAACGCTTTTTATTTTCTAAAAACTTTTTCTTTTCATTCTCAAGAATAATCGAAACATCGTCAATTTTTTCACTTAACTCAGGGTACATTGGCTTCAAAAATTTAGCATGCGTTTCTGCTAAATCAACTAAATCAATATCCCACTCATAATCATCAATAAACCCTAATGCTCTTCTAAGAATAATTCTAAGATTATAACCCCCTCCAACATTAGAAGGTAATGCTCCATCATTCAAAGCAACAAGAGCCGCACGAGAATGTTCACCAACACTATAAATTGCTGCAAGAGGCAAAACTTTTTCCTTTAATTCATTAACATCAATCGAAAGTTCTTTTGAAATACTACTCCAAACTTTTTCAATGTCATCAGTTTCATCAACATTTAATAAAGCAGAATAAGGCAAAAAACGTTGCATTAATTTTTCATCAGGCTTATAACCTGTGGTTTGATAAAGCTTTTTTGCAACAGTAGGAAAAGTTGTTTCATAAGAATTACTTTTTCCAGTAGTAAGCCAAGGAACTCGCTCATGTCCTTGCCCCATATCTAAAACTTTTATATCAAGTTCTTTATACCCAGAATCAGTTTGTTCATATTGCATATAAACTTGATTACCGATTTCCATTCCCCGAGAAAAAAATTCCATACACGGCCCAAAAGTTCCACCGCCAGCCCAAGCATCTTCATGAACAATTAATTCTTCTTTAGGAATTCCCATTC
>Ga0222637_1001015_pt1 | contig 10487 bp, 19 predicted proteins | sample AntAcemetagen143_FD_181149 | JGI IMG/M metagenome (GOLD analysis project Ga0222637, IMG submission 181149) | Saline water microbial communities from Ace Lake, Antarctica - #143 | ecosystem: Environmental > Aquatic > Non-marine Saline and Alkaline > Saline | place: Antarctica: Ace Lake...
CAAGTTTTTTATGGGTTCGGGTGGCGGAATAGGTAGACGCTAACGCTTAGAGGCTAAGACCCGCGCGGTATGAAGCAGGCCAAGGCGATGACCCCCTTATGGTGGCGAGCTACGGAGCCAGAGACTTAGCTATGCAGGGTGCCTATACGAGTAAGGACTCAAAATGGATGCAAGGTTTCAAAGTCCTACCACCTCTCGTCAAATCCCTGCCCCGAGCCCTTAATGTGAAATACTAACAGGCCCGGTCGGCGTGGTAGCGCCGTGGTTGAATCGGTTAGCCGTGATGTCGTTTTAAAACATCTACCCTTCCTGCCTGCCAGTATTTAATTTACCGCCGGGCATTACTGACGGCTTCGCTGCATACCGCAATCGATGTTCCACGGGCTTCGGCCAAGTAGCAGCCTCGGCGGTGTGCAATAATACAGCGGGTCGGAGCGCCTTTTTTCCCCTCCTCTCTCTCACCGCCTAACTCCGGCCCGTATTTTTACTAACATTAAGAAAGGAAATACTTATGAATGATTTAATTGAGAAATTAAAGCACAACAAGACGGCGTGGAAGTGGCTGTCAGACGAAGAAAAAAACTGTGTCCAAGGCGTACCTTCTGTAAATCGCGTCCGCTTAGACATGTCTGGCCACTGGCAGAGGGCTCGTCAGTGGCGTTGCCCCAATGATGTTATCCGCATCCATGAGGACTACAAGCCAGAGCCGGAGATTGAGTGGATGTGGGTGATACTTATCACTGGACGGCTGGCGGTTCAGGTTAAGGGACAGTGGCGTGACCTCGTAGAAGTTCTGAATCACCCCCGCTTTTGTGGTTACAAGTATGTTAATGGAGAAGTTACAACAGCGCCACGCCTGATTAAGACAGGCAAGCCTGCCGAATATCCTACACACGTCGGCTTTGTGAAGGAGTAGTTATGAAGCTAATTCGTAACACATTAAGCATCCTATTTGCCATGAGCATCGCCTTTTTCATCGGCTATATTATGAGGCCTCCAATTGTCAAGTATTCCTTGACAGCTCAAAAGCTACCCTCCGTTACCGAGATACAACAAACGCTGGTCGCTGCCGGATATGACATCGGGCCAAAAGGCGTAGACGGCAGGCTCGGCGGTGACACTAAGTTGGCCTGGGAATCTTATTTGGCAGACGAAGAGCAAAAGGAATGGAATCAATACGCCGCCGAGTGCATGACCGAAACGGGAGCGCCGAAGTGATTACTAAAGAAGACATATACACGAGTAGGCAAAATCAAAGCTGGCAGAAAAGGGTGGGTAAGAATATGGGCTATCCCCTAAAAACAGAACTGCTGTTGCGATTGACGGACGATATGGGTTGCGAAGACCTTGCGGATGCCGTCGAGGTTCTAATCGCTGAATATGGAATCCGGGAAGAAGTGCTGAAAAAACTACAAGAGGAATAGCGGAAGGAGCGACATGGACAAGATACAATCACCGGAACCAGGTATTTATTATGATATACCGTTCAATGTGTATGTAACGTGGGATGCTGCCAATGACAGCATGTTGCGGCGGTTCGTGACACACAGCCCCGCCCATGTGAAAGCGTATGCCGACCACCCACCGTTGGCATCGGCGGCTTTCGTTGAGGGTGAGGTTTTTCACGCCTTACTACTTGAGCCTATGGAGTTCGACGGTCGATATGCCGTCGCCCCGAAGGTTGACCGACGCACCAAGGACGGCAAGGCTGCATGGGCGGAGTTTGAGGCATCGGCAGACGGCAAAACCGTGGTCGACCAACGCATTTTTGTGGAAACATCGTCAATGGTTGACGCGGCCCAAAGCCATAAGCTGGCATGGAATCTCCTTCGGTCTGGCAATTCAGAAGTCTGTATAGTGTGGGACGATCCAGAAACTGGCGTTCGATGCAAAGCCCGCTTGGATTACCTACATGGCCAGAGGCCGATTATTACCGACGCTAAGAGTACGCGGGACGCAAGGCCAGAGAAGTTTGAACGGGATGCATATAATTACGGATACCACCAAAAGGCAGCGTTCTACTTCGACGGTTACGGAATACTCACAAAAACCCCGGCGCAGGAAATGGCCTTTATGTTTGTCGCCGTCGAAAAGACACCGCCTTACGGCGTTATTGTCTACAAAGAATCAACGCAGGGTCTTCAGCAGGGGGCGAGGGATTATCGCTACGCCCTGCAATGCTATAAGCAATGTATCGAGACGGGTGAGTGGCCGAGCTATCCAGAGCGAATCAATTTATTAACCCTGCCCCGGTGGGCGCAAGACGAAGATGCATAAATAGAAAGGATGATGTTATGAGCGAAGAAAACGGAAACCCGTTAATCCATGAGCGAATTGTGCAGGTTATGCAGGCGATGCCCGCGCTCGGCAAAGACGGAAGGAATAAAGACCAAGGCTACAGGTTCCGCAGTATTGACGCTATTTGTACCGCCGTCCACGGCCTGCTGGCCCAGCACGCGATATATTTCATCCCTAAAATGCTCGACAGTAACATCACATTGTTAGACAGGATAGACAGAAAGACGGGCAAGGTTTTTGGTAAGTATGGACACGCTGTAGTCAAAGTCGAATACACTTTTTATTGCGGCGACGACGGCAGTTCTTTGGTTGTCGGCCCCGTGCCCGGTGAATCAATGGACTACAGCGACAAGGCGTATGCGAAGGCGATGACGTTCGCCATGAAAAGCATGCTGCTGCAAACGTTTTGCATTCCCGTTCAAAATCAACTCGACCCAGACATGGGCGATGATGCACCAAATAATAAATCCGACCCAGTTGATGATGTTGTCAGTAACACCAACCAACGGCAGCCGACCAAGGCTGAGGCTGAAGTATTGAAATGTATCGCTAAGCGGTTAAGAACTGAAAGCGACGACACCATCAGCGAGAAAAAACTCCAAGCCGAACTGTGGCGACTAAAGGGTACTTACCCAAACGATGCCGAGAAAGACGTTGATTTGTGTGTGCGATATTTCGTACAGCCAAAACACCACAAACTAATCATAAATAATGAGGGCAAATAATGGCTAACTATAACAAGATTATACTAATGGGCAATTTAACGCGAGACCCACAATTATCATACACACCGAGCAACGTATCGGTAGTTGATTTCGGTATGGCAGTGAACCGGAAGTGGACTGGCAAGGACGGCCAGAGCAAGGAAGAGGCTTGCTTCGCGGATTGTCGGGCTTTCGGTAAGATAGCGGAGAATATCAACAAGTACCTTACCAAAGGCAATCCCCTTTTCGTGGAAGGCAGGCTGACGTTCGACAGTTGGACGGCGCAGGACGGCACGAAGCGCAGTAAGCATCGAGTGACGATTGAGAACTTCCAATTTCTGCCGACCGGCGAAAAGACATCGAGCAATAACCAAGGCAAGTCAACGGAGCGGCAACAGGCCCCCGACCCCGACCCCGAGGAAGTACCTTTTTAGGAGGATAGCAATGAGTAAAGAAATAAGTGACGCCCAGATTACCAATGCCTTAGTAAATGAATTTGATGGCATGGGCAGACTCCTGCTTGTTCAAGAGATTCTCACGGTGCAAGCCGAGCGGGATAAGCTGAAAAAAGACCGGGACTACGATAATGAGCATTATATTTTTAAGGAACGCCCAGAATTTCCCTGTAAAAAGTGCGGTGGTCGCGGCGAAAGAGCATACGGGACTACGGCAACATGGACCGGCAGTGCGGGTGGCAATATGATAACAGGCGGTGTTTGTGATCGCTGCTGGGGCACGGGTGATGCTAAGAATAAGGGTCCAAATTTAAGAGTATTATACATGGAATTAAAAGAGATTAAATGGCTTAAAGCCGAGCGGGATAAGCTACAGAAGCAGGCGGACAGCCTGAAAGATGCGGTCAAGGAAGCATTGAGTGACGCACGGTCGCGCTGGGAGGAAGAGGCCGGTAGTCACCCAGCAAGCCGTTTCAAAAAGGACGTTGATTACTATCAAAGGGTGCTTGATTCTCTAAAGGATTGACAATGCGTACATGCTCCAGGTGCAAGGTGGCACAAGACGAACGCAACTTTACCCGTGGCGATAGGTACTGCCATAAATGCCGCACAGCTTACAGCCGAGAACACCGCAAACTACGCAAGGAAGCCAAGGCGATTGAGACAGTCTTTCGCATAGGTCGGCACGTCTGGGCTTTTGATATTAAGACGGGCCGCTTACACCCCGCCTGCCCGCAAAAAATCACACGAGTTACGCAAGTGCGGGTTCATACCAAGGATGTCAGCTTCGTTAAGACCAGGTGGCGGCTGGTGCAGGCGGAGGGCAGGCAATGACCCTACCCATTAACCAGATAATCTGTGGTGACTGCCTTGGCGTGATGAAGGGCTGGCCTGACGGGTGTGTGGATTGCTGCGTCACATCTCCACCGTATTGGGGTTTGCGGGATTATGGCGTCGCTGGCCAGTTGGGCTTAGAAAAGACACCGGAAGAATACCTGGAGAAAATGGTTGCCGTGTTCCATGAAGTCAAGCGGGTGCTTACCAAGCGGGGTACGCTGTGGCTGAATATGGGCGATAGTTACAGCGGCGGCGGCAGTGGATGCAACACGGAAAAGCAACAAAGTAATCGTGGGACACGAGATATGCCCAAAAGCATTGTCCCTGGTAACCTCAAGCCCAAAGACCTCTGCGGTATGCCGTGGCGGTTAGCTCTGGCGTTGCAGGCCGACGGCTGGTGGCTGAGGCAGGATATTATCTGGCACAAGCCGAATCCCATGCCGGAATCAGTAACCGATCGCTGCACAAAAGCACATGAGTACCTATTCCTAATGACAAAGAGCGCAAAGTATTACTACGATGCGGATGCGATAAGAGAACCCGCCATTGAGAGCAACACGGCAAGGCCAAGGATGGGACAGGGGCCGAATACGCAGTATAACCAGAAGCGAAACAGAGCAACCTTCAGAGGCGGCGGCAGGTATGTCAACAATAACAGCTTTGACAATGCCGCAAAAGCAAAGCCAACTGATACAGGTATGGCTGGTAATGTTTGTGCTGGCCGCAACAAACGCTCCGTCTGGACGATACCGACGCAGTCATGCCCCGACGCCCACTTCGCCACCTTCCCCGAAAGGCTGGTAGAGCCGTGTATTCTGGCAGGCTGCCCGAAGCAAGTCTGTAGAAAGTGCGGTAAGCCGAGGGAGAGGATAGCAGAAAAAGGAAAACTGCAAATTCCAAGTTACCGAGAAAAGACCCAACCGATTGAACAGCGCGTGATAAATGATAAAGGATGGAATGTAGAAAAAGGTTTTGCTCCGAACTGTAGTAATTCGTCACAAACTATCGGTTGGACGCGATGCGGCCATAACGACTACAGGCCAGGTATAGTTTTCGACCCATTCGGCGGTAGTGGAACCGTTGGTAAGGTAGCGGCAAGGCTCAAGAGGGATTATGTCTTAATTGAGCTAAACCCTGAATATGTAAACGATATAGCAGCACCTAAGCTGTCAGCCGTCGAAACCGCCGTTCCCGTATCAGAAGCTAAGGCGGGGCAGTTGGCACTGTTTGGAGATAAGTCGTGAGTAAGTTTCAAGTAAAGGCTGACAAGGAATGGGCACGGGTCATACGGCAGGTTGGCCGGTGTGAGATGTGTGGCCGAAGAACAACCCTCAACGCCCACCACATAATTCACCGCACCAAGTTCTGTTACCGGCACGACCTGAGTAACGGAATATGCTTGTGTGTGAGCTGCCACATGTATGGTTCACACTCGGCCCACAACGATAGAACTTTCTTCTGGAACTGGCTTGAGAAAAATCGGCCTGGCCAGTGGAAGTGGTTCCTCGACCATACTGTCCCGTATGATAAAAAAGTAGGCAATACGATAGTACATGACCGCAAGCCCATCAACAGTAAACACCGAGGCGATGAAGTGGAATATAACGAACTAAAGGAAATGTGAAGGAGAATAACGATGCCAATGATTAAGCAAGAGGATTACGAGCAACTCCAAACCGACCTTGCCGAAGCGAAGAAGAATGGCGCTGTGTGGCGGGAAGCTTGTGGGCTGAATGAGAAGCAGATTGAGCGGCTACGGAAGGCAATGAGTGATTCTATTAAGTTCAAAGGGGTAAGCGTCTTTCAATGTCTTACAGAACACCCAAAGGCACGGGAATGGATTGAGAATTGCCCGGACGACGATAAGGCAGAGTATCCTGATACTTTTTCACAGTATTTAATTGAGCAAGCATTGAAGGAGAATAACAAATAATGCTCTGGTCTAAACGGCAACAAATTGAAAACCAGCGGCGGATGCTGAAAGCGCTTGACGATGCGGCGTATGCCAGTGAACTCGAAACCGCAAAATGGCTTAGTAATATGCAAATGTGGTCAATTCAATTCGTAATCAAATACGGCTACTTGCCGGGAAAATGGAGGTGAAACCAATGGACTAAAAGAAGGCGATTAAATTAACCAGCAGGGCTTATGTGCATGGATGTAACTAATGAATGCCAGAATAGCAGAATATAGGGGCACGGACGCCCGGCCCTGCAATTTTAACGAAACCGTTTTTAGAAAGGAAAAACAGATGAAACTTGAGATTTGGAAAGAACCAGAAGAACCAGCAACACCAAAAGAAGAGCCAACGATAGTGAGGCTTTTACCGGCTGGCGATGAGGCCGTTCTTTACGCGGTGGACGAAAACGGATGCCAAGTGAGGGGTGGCCAGATATTAAGACTAACGGAAGACGGTGTAATAGTTCTGGCAAGCGGGGTAAATGAGAGCCTCGGTCTCCAAACGGACGAAAAGGGATATGTGAAAGTTGTAAAAGGTTAATCAATCATGGATGAACAAATAACCGTCACCAATCTAAAAAAATATCAGCCTGGCTACAAAGACCGACAGCACATTTGGGCCAAAATACACTTCGCTATTCTGCTCGATGAAGAGTTCCAAAAACTGTCCGAAGTTGACCGCTACCGATACATATCTCTTATCGTCTACGAGACATATCGCATGGGTAAACCGGTTTGCCTAAACAGCCTAACTTGCCACTTGCTCGGTTGGAACACCAAGAAACGCTCTAAGTCCCTGTCATTAAAAATGTTACATACACTTGTAAACGTCCGTAACATGGAATCCGAATCGTGCGTTACGCAGAGTAGAGTAGAGGAGAGTAGAGTAGAGAAGAAAAGAGAAGAAGGAGAAACTACTGTTGTTCAAGGTGTTTTTCTTCACTGGAACTCAAAAAAACGAAAGAAATGGAAATCCCACACCACGTTATCGCATGAGATTGTCGTCGCTATTAAGCTTCGCCTGAAGGATTATTCCGCCGCCGATCTGAAACAAGCCATTGACAATTACGCCACTGTGCTATTAGGCCGCGCGTACAAGTGGAGCTACGCCTGGACGCTGTACCAATTCCTCACCCGCTGCAATCCGAACCAGAAAACTGAGTTGCAGTTATACCGGTGGCTACCGAACAACTTCTCTCCTGATGACTATTTGATAAACCCTGTCGCCAAAGCCGCGGTTCACCGCCGCGCCCAAGAGGTTGCGTTTAAGCCTGCCACAACAGAAGAAAAGTTGGCCGTAAGGGCTACAATGCCAAAAAAGGTGTCGCTGGCCAACCCGAAATCAATAGACCAGCAAATGGCCGAACTTTTAGGGAGCAAGAAATGACCATTGAACGAATTACTCCACGGGAAAACGATAGGCGGCTTATATTCCTCCGCCACATGGCCGCTTACAAGTACGCTGCCCAATATGTTCATGCGGCAACCGTGCTGGATTGCGGCTGTGGTACGGGCTACGGCGCGGCTTACATGAAGGAAGCTGGGGCTAAACACGTTGTTGGCATTGACAAGTCAGCGTGTGCGGTTAACCACGCCACGTTGCGGTATTGTTCGGCAGGGCTATCTTTTTTGTGGAGAAATATAGTCAATTTTAAAGGTTCTCGTTTTGATGTAGTTACCTGCTTTCAGGTGATTGAACATTTGGAAGACACAGCCTCTTGTCTTCGTGCAATCCGTCGCGCCCTCAAGCCTGGCGGTATCGCCTTGTTCACTACGCCAAATAAGCCGGTCTACAACCCCGACGGCCTTCGCGATAACCCGTTTCATGTACACGAGTTCGAGGGGGAAGAGTTGGAGTCATTGCTTCTGAGACACTTCGATTCCGTGCACCTGATGGGCATAACACCAAACGCCCCCACCGCCGCATCGCTTACTAAGGCGCACAAGTCATGGCGTCGGAGGGCGGAGGTCTATGCGAAAAAGACTCGAACCATGAAAATGCTGCGGCCAGTTCTGCCAAAATGGTTCCGGCACATTTTGACGTACCAAAAGATAAATGTCTTCGGCGACGGTTACGAGGTGACTGGCAGCCGGAATTGCCTGGACTTACTGGCTATTTGTTACAAAGAAAAGGAGTAGTAAAATGAGTAAAGGATTCTTTTATTTTGGACACCCGTACACATGCAAAGACGAGAATGGTCTTTATGTGCCCGCTGGCGAGGAGGCTAATTTTCAGTTATGCAACCAGAGAGCGGCGCGGCTAATGGAGTGGGGGTACAATATCTATTCCCCTATTTCTCATTCACACCCGATACATCGGGCGTCACCCACCTTTCTGGCCCGGCATGAGCATGAGGCGTGGTATCTACTCGATTTAGAGGTTATCGCGAAGACGGACTTCGACGGCATTATCCTTGCGCCGCTATGGGAAGGCTCGAAAGGCTGTAGGTTAGAAGGAGAAGCGTTTGAGAATCGCAATCTGCCAGTGAAGTTCTTCTGGATTATAGAAATGCTCGAAGAGAAGAAACGGCTGGAGCAGAAACAATTAGAAAGCGCCGCGCACCCAGATGAGTAAATACAGGTGCCGGAAATGTGGCGGTGACGCTTGGATTGGAATGAAGGACGGCTACTTATGTGAGTATTGTCATGCAGAAGAAAACAATCCAAGCAAGCTCAAGTGGTTGCCGAAAGAAGAAATAAGTGGCTGGATTGAAAGGAAAAAGAAATGGCACAAATAATATACTGTTTACTTTCATTGTGGGCTTTATTGAATGCCGCGAACAAGCACGGCAAGACGCAGCCGCTAACCAACTTCTGGGCAACATTAGTGGCCACTATCATTATTATTTCGTTGCTGTGGTGGGGCGGTTTTTGGGACTGTTGGATTAAATAATTAGAAAGGTTCAGGGATGGCAAAGCGAATCACGGAAGAAACTAAGCAACGGGCAAGGACGCTCAGGGATGACGGCATGGGGTTTGCGGCAATAGGCGAAACGCTTGGTATCGCGGCATCCACGGCATTCTCAATCTGCCAGGGGCGATTAGTGATAGTTGACACACTGGCACAGCCGAAGCCCGATTTCGGCAGGTTACCAGCTAAAAAGGTAGACCCACTATCAATTCTAAAGGACGCAATGGCACGGGTAGACAAGCATCAGATTGACCCGGACTACCGTAAAATTGTAATACCGACAGGCGAGCCGATTGCGGTTGTTAAGACGGCGGACTGGCACTTTGGGGGTTTGGACGTTGATTACAAATCCCTTTATGACCATGCCGATTTCATCCTCAACACGCCCAATATGTACTTCCAATTGTTCGGTGACGATATTAACTTAATGGTAATGCACCGGATCGTAGGGGCACGGCACGACGGCTGGACGCCGGAGGAACAAATCAACTGGCTTGAGAACTTCGTTGACGAATGCTTAGAACGCGGCAAGCTCATTTCAATGGCGTCGGGTAATCATTCCGATGAGTTCACTGAGCGCACGGCTGGGTTTGGAATCGTTAGAACGATTATGAAGCACAAAGTACCGTACTTCAGAGGTTTGGCTTATATTGACCTTGTGGTTGGCGATATAACCTACCCCATGGCATTCGTCCACAAGACGCGGTTCAGTTCGTTTATGAACCCCTTGCATGGCAACAAGAGAATGGAGCAGATGCACGCTGAGCTATTTGGCAGAGACAAGCCTATCGCCGCTGAGTACATAACCGCTCACACGCACAACCCGGCTTATGCAGCAGAGGGAATGACCCCAGAGCAACGGATATGGTTCATTAAATGCGGGACGTTCAAGACTAACTGCTTATATTCCCAGCGGTTTTTCGGGCAGGGCAGGATTGGATGCCCGACAGTTGTGTACTATCCCGACCACTTCGAGCATGTGTGCCTGCCGACGCCGTGGGACGCCAAGATATACATGGATGGATTGCAGGTAAAACGTAAATCATAAACTTTAGTACAAGCGAAAGGACAGAAAATGGAAAAGAAAACCGGAGAATTATTAGTGGCAGGCTATATGGTATTACTTATACTCGCGGTATGGGGCTGGGTGTTTAATATCGTCGCACTATGCCACTGCGATTTCGCCTCACCCTACAAGGCAGAAGTGATAAGGTCGATTGGCGTGGTGGTTTCGCCCGTAGGCGTTGTCGCGGGTTATCTCACTATCGAGGACGGGCCGGACAAAGAAGAACCGTAGGCATATATTGACGAGTGAAAGGACAG
>Ga0222637_1001018_pt1 | contig 10479 bp, 12 predicted proteins | sample AntAcemetagen143_FD_181149 | JGI IMG/M metagenome (GOLD analysis project Ga0222637, IMG submission 181149) | Saline water microbial communities from Ace Lake, Antarctica - #143 | ecosystem: Environmental > Aquatic > Non-marine Saline and Alkaline > Saline | place: Antarctica: Ace Lake...
TGCTGCTGATGAATTTGATGTCCCTAAATCGATTCCTATTACTTTTGCCATTTTTTATTCCTCCTTACCGTTTACGTCTTCTTCACTTTCATTATTATCTATGTTTTCCTCAACCCTTTGTTTAACTTTTGCAACTTTTACCTTTGCCGGTCTGATAATTCGTCCACTGAGCAAATAACCTGATTGTAATTCTTCAATAACAGTGCCTTCATCATCTCCATCTACTACTTCAACAGCCTCATGCTGATGAGGATCAAACTTCTGTCCAACCGCTTTTATTCTGCTTAAACCCTTAGTCTCAAGCAAACTATGCAACTGTTTAGAAATCATATCAACACCTTGATGCAAAAGATCATAATCTTTTTTGGTTTCAACTGATTTTATGCCTCTTTCAAAATTATCCAAAATACTTAGAAGTTCAACAATAAGGCCTTCATTGGCAAATTTCATAAAATCAATCTTCTCTTTGAATGATCTTTTCTTATAATTGTCAAACTCAGCTCCAAGCCTAACATACTTATCCCAAAGCTCTTGATAATTCTGTTTTTTTTCAACCGGTTCAATCTTATCTTCTACTTTCATATCTTTATTGTTAATATCCTTTTCTTTTACGCCTTTAGCTTTTACGTCTTTATCCTTAACATTCATATTCTTGACATCCTTATTCTTTTTATCTTTATTCTTCATATTTTCCTATATAAACTCTTCAACTGTTTCTTTAAGCCTATTCCTTACTGACTGCAAAGATGATGTCGCTTTATTATAATTCATTCTCATTGGACCAAGAAGTGCAAAAGCAAATGAAAGGTCCTTATCCCTAAGTCCAGATATAACTAACAAACAATCAGAAATTTCCTCAAAGCCGATATCATCACCAATTAATATTCTAATTCCATCATCAATAGAATCAAAAAGCAAATTCTGCAATGCTCCCATTTTTACTTCCAAAGCATAAAAAATATCTTTGAGTCTTCTAACATCTTCAAATTCTGGCTGCTCTAACATGAATCTCATACCTCGAAAAAAAATCTTCTCGTTTCTACCGGAAACAGCCATCAAGGAAGTATAACCACTAAGTTGCACTAAAGCATCTAAGGTATGGCTGATAACATCTTCTATGCTTGGTTGAGACAAAGCATAAGAATCTAAGCTTATTGAATATTCTTGAGAATCATTTTGTCTATCACAGTTTTCAACATAGCACCTAAAACCTTTTTGAGTAGGAACTCTTCCTGAGGAAGTATATAAATGAGAAAGAAAACCTTGCTTCTCAAGCAAAACCATAATATTTCTTATTGTGGCTGTTGAACAAGCTAAATGATATTTTTGACAAATATAGGCAGAGCTTATTGGCTTCGATTCTTCAATATAACTATCAATAATCAAACCTAAAATCTCTCTTTCCCTATTTTTAATATCTACCGATCTAGTCATCGTCAATCCTTCTTATTAGCACTCTTTGACCTAGAGTGCTAACTATGGTAACATGCCACTACCATCTCGTCAAGCAAAATTATTTTTTTATTCAAAATCCGGCTCTAACTTCTGCTTTGGCCTTCTGTGATGGTTATGTTTCTTATGCTTTTCCTTGCTCAACTGTCGTGAAAGAGCTGAAAAAGCCTTGTTTATTGATAGCGATGCTTCTTTAGCTTTCTCATCAGCCACTAACACCTTTGAGGTCGGTAAGTAAAGATGTGAACGGCAAAAAAACTGATCTTTGTGAGGATTTTTTTCAATATGAATCGATATATGGATTGGATCATCTTGACTAAATATTTGAATTCGTCGTTTTATTTTCTTAAGATTGTTCTCGATAACATTATTTATAAAATCACTTTTTTTAAAATACTTAAACGATGTATCTACTCTCATTTTACCCCCTTTGTAAAACTTAGGTTTTTATAAAACCTAAGGTCAAATTAATTATGTCTCTCTAACATCCAACCCTTGTTTCTTTATATAAGCTAATCTATCTACATTAGCCCTTATTTTAAAAATAACTTTATCTTGCAAATATTCAATATCTAAAACTTCACACTTATCGTGAAGGAAAGACGAAATATCCATACGTACAAACGGCACGTCTACTGCCGCCTCAACCATATCTTTAAAAACTAAACGATGTATTTCTTCTTTTAAGCTTTCTAAACCTTCAGATTTAAGCGCTGAAACAAAAATGCTCTCTGGATACTTTTCTTTTAACTGCTCTAATCTATAATAAGGTATTGTATCAATCTTATTAAAAATCACAATAGTAGGTTTTTCATTTAGCTTAAGACTATTTAAAGTATCTTCTACTGAGTTTTTTATTTTTTCTATATCACTATTGCCAGAATCAATAACGTGTAAAATGACATCTGCATAATTTAATTCTTCTAAAGTAGCTTTAAAAGCATCAATCAATTTTAAAGGCAATTTATAAATAAAACCTACTGTATCAGATAAAACTATTTTTGAATTTCCGCTTAAAGCAAGTATACGAGTTACAGTATCAAGAGTAGTAAAAAGGATTGAGGAAGTTCTTTGATCATCTCCCGACAAAGTATTAAAAAGAGTTGTTTTACCAGCATTAGTATAACCAACCAAAGAACAAGTGTTTACTCCTTGTTTTTTTCTTTTTTTACGCTGCGTTGCCCGATGAGTAATTATTAATTTTAAATCTTTTTTTAAATATCCTATATGATCAGTTATTCTTCTTTTATCAACTTCTAGCTTCTTCTCACCTGGACCACGAGTACCAATTCCCCCACCTAAGCGTGATAAAGCTATGCCTTGGCCTCTAAGTCGAGGCAGGAGATATTCTAATTGAGCCAGCTCAACCTGCAAAATACCTTCCTGGGTTTGAGCATGCCCAGCGAATATATCTAATATAAGCTGAGTACGATCAATTGTCTTAACACCTAAAGCATCCTCTATATTACGCTGCTGGGCAAAATGAAGATCACTATTAAAAATAACTACACTAGCCTCTATTTCTTTAACCTTATCAGCAATCTCTTCAACTTTACCTTTACCAATATAAAATGCCGGATTTATTTTACCAAGATTAAAACTAATCACTTCCAAAACTTCAACTCCAGCTGAACTTACTAAACTTTTAAGTTCTTGCCCTAAAGCTTCCTGAGTCCACACCTCATCACCAGCCTTACTGACTACCAATAAAGCTTTTTCTAGCTTTTCAGTTTGATGCATGTTTTTAGTCATTACTTCTCCTTAATATCTCATCTGCTATTTGCTCGCTACTCAATTCATCTGCATCTATCCACTGGATACGCTTATCTTTCTTAAACCAAGTAACTTGTCGCTTAGCAAAATTACGAGTATTCTTTTTCATCATCTCTTTAGATTCTTCCTGACTTAATTCTCCTTTCAAAAAGCCTTCTATCTCAATTATACCAAGTATTTTCTTAGCAGTAAGACTTAACTTGGTATTTATTAGCTCTTTTACTTCAGCTACAGCCCCTTGCTCAAACATCTGATCAGCTCTGATGTTTATCCGTTGATAAAGATTATCGCGTTTAAACCGCAAGCCAAAAATCTCAATTGACAACTTACCCCAAAGCCCAGTGGCTTCTTTTTTCTTCTCAGACATTTTTTGGCCGCATAATGAATGAACCTCTAAGGCCCTAATTATTCTTCTTAGATCATTAAGAGAAATCTTTTTTGCACTCTCTGTGTCAATCTTCTGCAATTTATGATATAAATATTGGTTACCTTTAGTTTTGGCTATTTCAGTTAATTCTTTTCTTAAATTTTCATCCTTACCTGGACCTTCAAATATACCGTCTAAAATTGCCTTTAAATAAAGACCACTACCTCCGGATACAATAACTGAAATATTTTTTTTAGCTAAATCTTCTATTACTTTAGAAGCTAAAGAAGAATAATCAAAAACACTATAACTTTCTTGAGTCGAAACCATACCAACAAAATGATGCTTTACATCTTCTAGCATCTTAGCTTGGGGTTTTGAAGTTATAATACTTGGCTCTTTGTATACAACCATAGCATCAGCTGAAACAATCTCAGCACCAAGCTTTTTAGCTAATAAAAAACTAACTTCCGTTTTTCCTGTTGCAGTGGGACCAACAATAAAAATAATTTTAGGCATACACTTTAAGGATAGATTTTGGCTGGATACCCTTTATCAAGTAAATTCGAAAAAGCTTTTTCAACATCATAACGTTTCCTAAATTTACCAACACGTACCTTATAAAGAAGATAACTACCTTTTTTTTCTTTAATAATATATGGAGAATACTCATCTTTTAATTCTTCAATTAACAAAAGAGCATTATCTTTAACACTAAAAGCCCCTACTTGTATGGTAAAAAAATCTCCTAAATCTTCCAACACTTGAACAAATTTCATCTCACTAGACTTAGGGTACTTATTTTTTATTTTGCGTAGATATTTTTCTTTCTCACTCCAAGCTCCTTGACGACTAGCCATTTGCGCAAGCCTTAAAAAAACTAAAGGCATAGTGTTGCGATTAGGATCCCTTTCTTCCATTTCAAGATAAAGAGCTTTAGCCTGAGAATAATCTTTTTCAAAAAAATAAGTATCAGCCAACTTAACCATGCTTAAATCATAAAATTTAGACTTTGGATAATGTCTAATAAGCTTACGAAAAAATGGTCTAGCCTTAGAATAATTAGCAATCTTCGTATAAGATAAACCTAAGAAGTAAATGGCTTCATCACTATCAGGTAATTTTAAAGCTTTAGCTATTGCATCATCGTAATTACCATAAAGATAATCTTTATGGGCATCAGTTATAGACAAAGCAAAAGCCGTTGATGAGAAAAAGAATAAAAATATAAAAATGTAAAATCTGATCAACCCATTTACCCGTCTACTCATTAACACGCTCCGAGTGATATTTTCTTCTGTAAATCCAATAATATCTTATGATGTTTTATCTTTATTTCTTTTGGCACATCATCAACTAAATTAAAGCTCTTAGCTGCACTTCGTGGAGAATATTTAAAGATAAAAGCATGACTAAATCTAACCCTCTCTAAAATATCCTTAGTTTGATTAAAATCATCATCGCTCTCAGTTGGAAAGCCAACGATTACATCTGTGCTTACAGTACCACCAACAATTTTTTTATAGCTATCTATAAGTTTTAAATACTTCTCCCTAGTATACCCTCTCTTCATTAACTTTAAAATCCGATTAGAACCAGACTGAAAAGGCAAGTGAAGATGCTTTTTTATTTTAGAAGAAGATGCTATAAATGTAAACAATTCTTTTGAAGTATTTCTTGGTCCAGCAGTAATAAAATCCAAATTTTCTAGACCTTTGGTCTCTTCAACCATTCTTAACAAATCGACAAAGCTCACTTGATTTTTTTCTAAGCTAAATTTATAATCATTTACATTTTGGCCTAAAAGAGTAATATTCTTTATCCCTAAAGAAATGTTTCGTTTTACCTCATTAATTATATCTTTAGGCTTGCGCAATCGTAATCTACCACGAACAAAAGGAACAACGCAATAAGAACAAAAATTAGAACAACCAGTTGAAATTACTACCTGAGCATGGCTAGAATCTTGTCGAAATGCGGCTTTGTAAAAGTCTTCTTCTCTTTCCTTATCCTCAAGATCCTTTATCCTTGCTCCTTCTTCCTTTATCCTTTCTACATACTCAGGTATTTTAGAAAGGTTAGCTGGAGCACAAATTAAATCAATATGAGGCATTCTTTCGTATAACTCTTCTCCCTTATTTTTTGCCATACACCCAATAAGGCCAATAATCGGGGACTGTCCCCGAATGGGGACTGTCCCCTTTTTCTTAAAGCTTCCTAAATAAGACCTTGCTCGATCTTCAGCATGAGCACGCACAGAACAAGTATTAACCAAGACTACGTCAGCTTCCTTAGCATCAGTAGCTATTTGATATCCTCGATCAACAAATAGCCCCAGAAGAGCTTCTGAATCTCGCTTATTCATCTGACAGCCGAAAGTACGGATGTAGATTTTTAGTCTCCCATTCATCTCTAAAGACATCGCCTTATTTTAACCCCTTTATTAAGCTTTCTATCGTATCGACAAAATCTATCGCGTTTCTGTAAATTCTTTCCGCGTCCTTTTGAACTATAACTGAATCGGCTTTGTATTGTGCCGTATTTCTCTTGGATTTGGTGGCCCACATTCTGTTAACATATTTCTCATCAAGCCGTTTCGCGGATTTGATTTTCTCGATATCTTTCGATTCTATGGCTTTTTCTTTTAAAACAAAATGATATTCCAATCCCTCGATAAGACTTTCATGGCTTTGGGCTTTTATTCCTATCGCAGCTAACACAGCCGTTGCCGCGTGAAACATCGCATAATATCCGCAGCTTATAGTCCAATCGTAGCCAATATAATCAGTGCTTACTTTTAGTCTTTTCTTGCTCTCTTTATCTTCTGAAACTTCCATGAGCAAAGAACCTGTTTCAATATTATGCCTTGCTTTATCAATGTGATATTTTACCAGTACCATAATTGTGGGGTCTGCTTTTAAATCGCCGTTATCGAAATACCCTTTTACTTTTATCTTTAGCATTTCATTCTTCAAATCACTCATTTTATCACCTCCAATATCAGTTCCCAGAATTTCTCTGCGCCAAACAAAATTATTTTATTTTTTAAGATTTCGTTAGCCACATTATGCTCTTTGTTCTTTAGCATCGTTAATAGATTTGTCGGCTCGGAAACCATAGGATTTATTTCAACGCCAAAACTTCGCGACAAAGCAGTGCATTCAGTATCTATGGTTTCATCATATTTCTTTTTTGAAGGAACAAGAATGAAAAGGTCAATATCGCTTTTTTGGGAGTCTGTGCCTTTGGCCAAAGAGCCGAACAGAATGACGGATAATAGGTTAAAATCCGTCTTTTTGGGAAGCACTGAAAGAAGCTTTTCGACAACGAAGAATATTTTGTCTCTTTTCTTAAGAAAATCTTCGGCTATCTGATTCGATATCTTTACAAAGCTCACTTTTACTTCGGGTTTGCTGTAGTTGGGTTTGCAATATTTACGATTTGTACGCTGGTTGACAACCAATATGCCTTTACCATCCAGCTCTTCGACCTGCCTATGCACATAGCTATAAGATATATTCGTCTTGTTAGCTAATTCGTTTATTGTAAACTCAGCATATAGATCGTTGTAAAACAGTTTTATTATTTTATCCTGCATTAGAACCTCCTTTATCACTTCTGGTGATAAGACTATCACCAAGACTGATAAATGTCAAGAAAAATCTTCAAGAGGGGGGCTAAAGGAGTATATCTCAGGTAAGTGGTGAATTACTTTGTCAATTTTAATAGCTAAAAGTTGACATCTGTCAAGGAGATGTCAACCATAAATTCAATTATTGAAATTATGAAAATTGAGTCTTATTTTGGCTTAACTCCTTCACTCCAAAGTATTTATCTTCCTCAACAGCCCCAAAATCATCCCTACGTACTTGGACATACGGCCAGCCGAATGTCTTAATGTAGACTGCCTTTTTTATTGATTTTTTTGACATATTTAGGCTAAAAAATCTAAAATTTTTGTTTGTCGACCAGGAAATCCACTAAAACAGTCCCTGTCATCCATCGGTTCAATCTGTATATATTAACGCCAGAAGCTCGGAGTTGCTAAGCATCCACACGCCTTTTTCGAGGAGCTTTTCCCTCAGTCTCGCCCAATGCCCCTTTCGCCCCATTAGCGCCCCTTTGTCCTGTTTCTAAGCTGATTTATCTATTACTTTATCTTTTCCATTGCATTGTTGATTCGTGCAAGAGCTTTATCAAGATTGAAATTATCTCGCTCATCAGCTGTTAAGACGTCAAACAGTTCCTTTTCTACTCTAGATCGCATGTCAGAAATCTCATTGTTTGATCGACCGAGATTATCGTGATATTTTGTTAAGTCTAAATTTCCACCATCTTCCGCAATCTTTTTCTTAAAAAGCTCAACAACTTCTTTATCCGCTAACTCGAATTTATTGCGTATAATAAAGTCGAGGTCATAAAAATCACGCGGAGCTATATTTTTTCTCAAAGCAGCGGCCCGGAGTTTTTCACTTACAATCTCGTTCAATGACATACAATTCACCTCGCCTCCATCAAAAAGAGGTTCACCCGTAAACGGGTGTAAAAACTTATGCTGTATTTTCATTTTTTTCACAGCGCAAAGTGGATTAAACCTAAGTCCTATCTCAAACTTAATTAATTGATCGGCCGGTTGAAGGATAGACTTATACGTAAAATAATAAACATACTGTTTTGACTCATTGCGTCCTGCTTTTTCTATATCTTCGATGTGAAAACCAAGTTTTTTAACAAATACTTCTATCTTATCTTTAATCGGTTGTATTGACTTACGCCTATTGCCTCTAGTCGTACTATATTCAGGCAAGCGCATACTAAAATCCAAATCTTCACTTAAGCGGTAATAAGAGTAATAAATCTTGTTAAGACATGTACCGCCTTTAAATATAAGATCCTGCGAAAGCTCACTGAGCTTAGATAAAATCAACGTTAAGTAATAATCCTTCTCGATAAGGGATGCGCGAAATCCTGTTCGATTAGCAGTCATACTTACAACGTCTTTAAACTGGAGCTTATCTTTGTGTATCATTTATGACAACTCTCCATTTTGTATTAAGTTTGCCTTTGAACGAACAGGTAAATGAACTTATTGCTGTATCTTTTACGCTTTTTATAATCAGCATGAGCTCTTTATCAGAATACCCCATTTCTTCCATCAACACGCCAATTCTCTTACGAGTTTTAATATTAGGAAATTTTTCCACAAAACGAATAAATTTTTTAACATCACAACGATCTTTCTCAAGTTCACGCTTGATGATTTCAAGAGCAGTTTTGATCCCGCCAACCGGTTTATTAAAATAAACTAAATCAATCAATGTGCGCTCTAAGGAACTGATTATCACTTCTTGACCTTCAATAGTAATTTTTTCAAGCCCATACATTCGGCTTTTAGAGACTCTCAAAAAGTTAAATATAACTCCACATATTTTTTTGTTTTTACGTTGCAATGAGGTATTCAGAACATACATCACTTGAAACAGCTGATCCGTCAAATTATAGTAGTTATACATTGTCGAATAGCCTATATAATAGTTATTTCGCGGAAAAAATTGCGGTGGAATGAGCATTTCGTTTATACCAGCACCTCCTTCACCATATTCAAGGGGCGAAAAAACATATACTCCGCGTTTAATAGTGGAAAAAAATCCTTTCTTTTTCAAGCGATAAACAATTTTATTTCGCTCGATATCGTCAAATTTGAAGAATTCATCTAAATCTTCCTTAGTAACGATACGCTTCTTTTCATAAGAAAGGCGCGAAATTACCTCGATTTCTTTCTCTCCAAGACGTTTTCTTTTTTTTGTATTCATAATACCCTCATAAAGGATTATCGTTAATTTTATTATAACAATAGGTTACCATATTTCCTCTAGATGTCAATGGAAAACGCAAATACTGTCAAGGCAAAGTAAAAATGTCCCTTTTTTAGCAAAGTAGAAATGTCCCTTTTAGACCTCTGTTAGAACTAATTCTTCAGAGGCTTTTTTACTTTGTAAATAAGCCTTTTCCTGTAACCATTTATTATAAGAGGCCTTTTTCCATGGATGTTCCAAAGAAGGCCTGTTGATTTTTCTGAGTTTAGGCTTAGGCTTCTCTTTTAGCGGCCTTGTAACTATCTGCTTATATTTAAGCCTGCTGCCTTTGTAAGTAATATACATAGCCCCGCTAATTCTTTCTTCAGCGGTCAGCTTTTTGCCAATTGTTCTATCAAGGATTTGATAAAGTTTCTTATTATGCGCTATAGTAAAGTCGTTTCTTAATGGATGTTCTGTCTTTCTGCACAGGATAGCGTCTAAATCCATGCCTTTGGGAACCGGGCGGTGCATATTGCCTTGTTTTAAAGGTTTAACCGCGAATCTTTTATTGTGCTTAGGCCAATAGCTTTTAAGGAATTTATTAGCTTCTTTTATTGTGCTTATGTTTCTTAAGCGCATTTCTTTTACTAATCTATCTTGATCTGTTTTAAAGGAACGCTCTATTCTTCCTTTAGCTTGAGGTGAATTGGCATGGATTACTATTATGCCTAATTCTTTGGTTGCTCTTTCAAACTGGCTTAAGAATTTCCGGTTGTTTAATTGATCCTCGATTGTCGGCTTCTTGGTTGATTTATACGTACTGTGCTTATCTAAATATATGCTGTGAGGTATGCCATTACATTTTATATACCGCTTAAGGCTGTCAAAAGCAGGCATTGTACCTTCATACTCATAGAACCAGCCGCGTTTATCGCTTGTAGCGTCGTCAATGTAGCCCTCAAGTACACATTCAAGCCCCTTGTTTTCAAACCAGGGGTGATGTGAGCCGTCTAATTGAACCATTTCACCAAAGTAATGTTTACGTTCACGCCACTTTCGGTATTTTTTACGTTTACGCTGCCGTTTCCA
>Ga0222637_1001021_pt1 | contig 10463 bp, 19 predicted proteins | sample AntAcemetagen143_FD_181149 | JGI IMG/M metagenome (GOLD analysis project Ga0222637, IMG submission 181149) | Saline water microbial communities from Ace Lake, Antarctica - #143 | ecosystem: Environmental > Aquatic > Non-marine Saline and Alkaline > Saline | place: Antarctica: Ace Lake...
ATTTTAAAGATCAGGGAGATGCTTTGATACGATGCCCTGCCAGTCAGGAGTTTGAACCACTATATAAAACAACTGGTGTGGTTTTTTCGTGTAGAACGGCCTCTCTTAAAAAACACAGAAGTTTAGTCGGGATAAAATGTGCTGCAATTGAGATCGATAACAACGAAACCTTTGATTTAGACTATCCAGAAGACTTTGAACTTTGTGAAATTATTATGGGAAGGAAACAACTATGAGAAAACTAAAATTTAGAGCGTGGGATGATGAAGTAAACAAAATGTATTACTACCCAAATCAACATATTCTTATGGATATGGAAGGAGTTGTTGTTAATCTACAGAATGGTGTAATGCTTAAGCCTCTATTATTCATTGGTTTACAAGATAAAAACAGGGTAGATATCTATGAGGGGGATATAGTTGAACTGCAGGATACAACATATATAACTCCCTATGTAGTTCGTATGTCGGTTGGTTGTTGGGAGTGCCATGCAGAAAATGATGGGTATGGCAATCCAAACACTGAGTTGTTGCGGGATTGGGCTGGGTACATTAAAGCTATTGGTAATATATATGAAAACCCTGAGTTGCTACAAAGGAAGTGAGAATGAACTACATTGAACTAAATTATCCAAAGAGCGAATATGGTCATGAGCAATATCCACAACAGTTATGCAATCATTTAACTAAACAGTTTTTCACATCTCCTGGGCGCTTGTTGGATATAGGCACTGGGAGAGGGAACGCTATGATAGGCTTTGTTAGAAATGGGTTTGCTGTTAGTGGAGTTGATAAAAGTATTGGTTCTTTGCACAGTATATTTGTTGAAAAATGTGATCTGGAAAAAGACAAATTATCTTTTGAGGATAACACCTTTGACTATGTTTATTCAAAATCAGTTATTGAACACATTTCTAACACACAACATTTTATTCAGGAAATTTATAGGGTTTTAAAACCTGCAGGGGTAGTTGTGTGCTTAACTCCTGATTGGGGTACAGACTACAAGATATTTTGGGATGATCCTACTCATGTTACGCCTTTTACAAAAAAAGGTTTTCAAAAGGCGTTTGAACTTGAAGATTTTATTGGTGTTAAGTGTGAGCAATTTTATCAACTTCCATTTTTGTGGAAACATCCAAATCTTATGTTTATAAGGCATTTAATCTCGTTGCTTCCTGATTCTTTTAAGTGGAATGGAAAAGTTCAACGTGTTCTTGTTCGTCATTCAAAAGAGGCTATGCTTCTTTTAAGTGCGATTAAACCGCATAAAATTTAGAGGATTGAAATGAAAATATTATTCGTAGGTCTTGGTGGTATAGGGCAGAGGCATTTAAGAAACCTGCATGCTAAGTTCGGTGATAGCGTATCGTTTCTTGCGTATCGGGTTCGTAATCTAAGAAAGACAGTAACTCCAGAATTAACCATTGATAAAGATATTGATTTTATAGAGAAATACTCGGTCTGGGAATTCTGTGACTTAGACGAAGCTTTATTAGAAAAGCCAGATGTTGCTTTTATCTGTAATCCTTCTAGTTTCCATATACCAGCATGTATTAAAGTCGCAAAGGCTGGTTGTCATATTTTTGTAGAGAAGCCTTTGTCACATTCTATGGATGGTGTAGATGAATTGATATCCTTATGTGAAGCAAAGAACCTTATTACATTTGTTGGATTTCAATTAAGATTTCATCCTTGCTATACTCTTGTTAAAAAACTTATTAAAGAAAACGCTGTTGGAAAGCTACTATCTGTTCGGGCAGAGGTAGGGGAGTATATGCCAGGATTTCATAAATGGGAAGACTACCGTGGGTTGTATACATCTAGGAAAGATTTAGGTGGTGGTGTTGTGCTATCACAGATACATGAAATTGATTATCTATATGATTTATTTGGTATGCCCAACGATGTTGCTGCTCTTGGAGGGCGTAGTAGTAGTTTAGAAATTGATGTTGAGGATACTGTTGATGTTTTAATGAATACGGTTTTTAGGGGGGTAAATTTATCTATTTCTTTACACATGGATTTTATTCAACGACCTCCTTCCAGATTCTGTAAAATTATCGGCGAAGAAGGTACGATCATCATGGATTTTGTGGAATCAAAAGTAACTGTTGACAAACCAGATGGTACAGAGTATTATCATTTTAATTTTGAACGCAACGATCTTTTTGTTAAAGAGATAGAGCATTTCTTTAATTGCATCTTTAATTATCAGCAACCAATCGTGACAATTAAAGATGGTGTTAACAGTTTACAAACAGCATTAGCGATTAAGGAATGTATAGGGTACTGATGAAAATACTATTTATAATGTATGACAATGAGGGGGCGCAAAATCCTATACCAATGGGGTCTTGTTATGTCGCTGGATATCTACGTAAGAAAGGCTTTACAGCTATTCATTACTATTCTCAAGACATCTATCACTACTCTGAAGAGCATCTTACTGATTATTTAGATTGTAATCATTTCGATGTTGTTTGTTTGGGTTTCACTGCAGGTTATTTTCAATACAATAAAATAGTAAAGTTATGTCAGGCAATAAAGAAATCTAAACAACGACCCTGGGTTGTTTTGGGTGGGCATGGGCCCACACCAACACCTAAGTTTTTTCTTGATGTAACAGGAGCAGATGTTGTTGTTATGGGTGAAGGTGAAATTCCTTTCTTTAATCTAATCACTGCATTGAATAATGGATTATCACTTAAAACTGTGAAAGGTATAGCATACAGAGATGGTGATGAAATTATAGTAAATGAAAGAGAATCTGTGATTAAAGATTTAGATTCAATTCCTTATCCATATTATAATCCACTACCAATGGAGTATTACATCAATGCCAAATTATACCAGATGAAACCTATTGATCGTGCAATGTGGATGATTACCAGTAGGGGGTGTAATTACAAATGCAATTTTTGTCAACGGCTAGAAAAAGGAATTCGTTTCCGTTCGATTGAATCAGTCATTGATGAATTAAAGAAATACATAAAAGATCATCAAATAACTTTCATAACGTTTTGGGATGAACTTTTTATGTTCTCGGAAGAAAGAGTTACTGCTTTTGCGGAAGAAATCTTGAAAGAAAATATAAAGATTAATTACTGGTGTACAGGAAGGCTGAATATCGCTAATAAAAATATACTTAGAATGCTTAAAAGATCAGGCTGTTCCTTTATTGATTATGGGATAGAGCAGTTTGATAACCACTCTCTTATAAAGATGAATAAAGTTCTGACTGAAGAGCAGATTGTAAAAGGTATAGAGCTAACACAAAAAGAAGAAATCAGGATTGGTTTTAATATCATTTTTGGAAATATTGGGGATACAAAAGAGTCACTGCAGAAATCAATGACCTTTTTGAAGAAATATAATGATTATGGGCAAATTAGAGTGATACGGCCAGTAACTCCTTACCCAGGCTCTCAGCTCTATAATACTGCTATCAAAGAAGGTCTTATATCTGGCCCTGCTGATTTCTATGAGAAGCATAAAAATGTTGAGTTGCTTACAGTAAACTTCACTAGTTTTTCAGAGAGTGAGTTCTATCGATTGTTATTTAACGCAAATAAAGAGGTTTTAACTGATTACTACGATCATGTGAAAAAAGACGCAATTGAAAGTTTTGCGTGTGCTTATGCTGGGGATACCAGTTTCAGGGGAGCAAGACATATATGAATTGGAATGCAGAAGGGTATTTACCACATACAGAAGAAAGAGTTAAACATCTTCAAAAGGTTATTGCAGGAAGACCAGTGGCTATTATAGTTCCTGGTCCTTCTATACGTGAACTTGAACATAGAGTTGAAGAGTTACGTGATATAGATATCTGTTACTTTGGTTTAAATAGCTATACAGTAATAGAGACACATATCCTGCAACAGATCAATAAACAATTCTCTGCTATCATGTGTAGTTCCCGTGAAGGTATTCCTGGTATTCTAGAAGACATTATCGATTTCTTAGATAGAGATGAAGATAATATGTTTATATCATCGTTTTGGAGAGGCACATTTGATTTGTTGCCTAAATACTTTGATTTGCAGTATCTTTTTGATAAGCATAATAAAAAATTCATTTTCTTTAGTTTGGGTTTTGTAACAACAGTTCCTGATAAGGAGCATCCACTGCATTTTATAGTATCTAATTCTTTACTTGTTTTAATGCAAATGGCAATAGTAGGTAAGACGCAAAGTATAGTCCTATTTGGCGCTGATGGCGGTTTTTCAAAAGATCCAGATGAATGGTTTTACCGTCAGGATGATCCTGGGCATAGAAGTTCTTTTAATGGTGGACTTATAAGGACTCCAAAGGATGCTATTATTGCACATACTAATGATTATTGTAATACGATTGCTCCAATTACACTACCTAATCTTTACGAAGCTTATGGTTTTGCCCCTACTGCTATTTTAAATTGCTCTGAAAATAGTCTGTACACACCTTTTACCAAGGTATCATATGATACTGCTTTTGAATATCTTGGAGTGTAATTTATGCTTAGAATAGGTTTACTTAGCAAAGAAGACTGCCCTTTTACTGGTTATATTCTTCAGGAATTGACAGGGCGTTCTTTAAAAGTTGATGCCATAATAATGTGCGCTGAAAAATTTACAGAGAAGCATAAACAAGATTTTGCAGAAAGAGTTGGTGGGCGATTTCCACCGATTCCATTGGAAAATTTTGAAAGACAGCAGATCCCAATATACTATGTTAAACAATATTCATCTAAATCTTGTGCTAAACTTGTTAAGGATCTCAACATCGATCTTCTACTTAATATGGGCAGTCCTCATATTATGCAACCTATTATCCTTAATGCGCCTATGATTGGCATTGTGAATTATCATCCTGGGTTACTGCCAAAATTCAGAGGATGTACTGCTGTTGAGTGGGCTATTTATTTTAATGCACAAATAGGGAATACCATTCATTTTATGGATGAAAGTATTGATACTGGACCTATAATTATTCAAGAACCATTAACATTTAATAAAAATGCTACTTATCAAGATATTAGGAGCAAGGTTTTTATAAAATCATGTAAATTGCTTGTCAAGGGAGTAGAAAAAGTCAGTGCAGAGAATTTAACTCCTGCTAATTTACCTTCTCAATTACATAGAGAGAGGTATTTTAAGGTAATTAGTAGAGCCAAAATGAGTAGGGTTTTGTCTAAAATTGAAAACTGTACTTATAAATACCAAAAGGATTAGTTATGAATTTTGAACAAAGAGACTATCTCCCAAATGCAGAAGAGCGGGTAAAACATCTCCAAGATATAGTTGCTGGAAGACCAGTGGCTATTCTTGCTACTGGCCCATCAATATATACATTGGAAGAACGGATAGAAGAGCTTCGTGACGTTGATATCTGTTATTTTGGTATGAATAACTATACTGTACAAGAAACAGCTATTCTCAATAAGATCGATAAGAAATTCTCTGTTATCATGTGCAGTGCTCGTGAGGGTATTGCAGATATTATGGGTGATATTGTTGCTTTCCTTGATAGAAAGGAAGATAATATGTTTATATCTTCTTTCTGGAGAAACACGTTTGCATTAGTACCAAAATTTGATCTGGAGCAGTTTTTCATTAAGTATGGCAGAAAGTTCATTTTCTTCAGTTTGGATTTCGAAAGAACAGCTCCAAATAACATGCGTCCATTACATTTTATAATTTCCAATTCTCTGCTTGTCTTGATTCAAATGGCTGTAATAGCTAAAGCTTCAAGTATAGTCCTATTTGGCGCTGATGGTGGTGCCCCACAAGATTCTACAGAATGGTTTTATAGGCAGGATGATCTTGGGTATAGGTCGGTTACTGCAGGTAATTTTATTATGGATGCAAAGAAAGATATTCTTAAAGACACCCTTACTTTTTTTAACCCAATTGCTTCAACAGCATTAAATAATCTTTATAAAACTTATGGTTTTGCTCCTACTAAAATCTTGAATTGTTCTGAAAATAGCTTTTATACTACAATCACAAAAGTATCGTATGATACTACTTTTAATCATCTTCTTAGAAAGGAAATATAATGAATTTTCAGCAAGAGAAATACCTCCCAGATGCAGAAAAAAGAATTGCGCGACTTCAGAAGATCGTTGCTGGTAGACCTATTGCTATCCTTGCAGCAGGGCCATCTATATGTGAGCTTGAACATAGAATTGAAGAGCTTCGTGACGCTGATATTTGTTATTTTGGTTTAAATAGTTACACTGTACAAGAAACGTATATTTTGCAACAGATTAATAAACAATTCTCTGTTATTATGTGTAGCAGTCGTGAAGGCGTTCCTAAGACTATGAGTGATATTATCAACTTTCTAAATAGGGATGAAGACAATGCCTTCATATCTTCATTCTGGCGTGATACGTTTCAGTTGTTATTGGATACTGGTTTTGACATACAGCAATTTTTTGATGATTATAATAAAAAACTTGTTTTCTTTAATTTAACTTTTGGAAGGACAGTTCCAACTACTAATGACCCCTTACATTTTATAGTATCTAATTCTTTACTTGTTTTGATGCAGATGGCTATTATTGGCAAAGCCTCAAGTATAGTTCTATTTGGCGCTGATGGTGGTTTTAAAGAAGGTGCTAAAGAATGCTATTACCGTCAGGAGGATTTAGGGCATAGAGGTTCTATTGATGGTAAAATTAAGGTTGGTCCAGTAGAGACTTTGGCTGGTGATACTAATACTTATTTTAATCCTATTGCTTTAATTGCATTAACTAATCTCTATAGTGCCTATGGTTTTACCCCTATTAAAATTTTGAATTGTTCGAAAGATAGTCTCTATACAGTATTTCCTATAGTATCGTATGACACTGCTTTTGAACATCTTCTTGGAGGAGTTTAATATGAATATCTTATATTTGCCTTTGGAGTTTAGCAGCTTTTTTTCAGCGAAGAAACTTTCTTACCCTGTATGTGTTGGTATGGCGGAGGGATTTGGGCATAATAAGGTAAAGCATTTAACTGTTCCTGTTATGTACCATACTCAATTATGGTTGCACAAATTGAAAGAATTGGTTGGGGGTAGGAAGTTTGATCAAGTTTGGTTTGAAGTTGTTCATTCAATAATTCCTGAAGATATTTTAGAATGGCTTGCATCACTTGCACCAGTCAGAGTTGGCTTTGTCATTGAAAATATGGCCATTACACCTGAAGAATATGAAATCAATTCTCCAGGTACACGAAGGCGAGTAGATAATTTTAATCAGAAATTACCTTATTTAACACATGCAATAGTAGTGAATGTTGTTGATATAGCTAATTTTGATATTCCTGTTATGCATTGCGCTACTTCTATTCCTGAAAGATCTGCACGAGTTCCTAACTCAACATCAGGCAAAGCCATTTTTTATGGTACTTTATATGGCAAACGTAGTGAGTGGGCTACGAAGTTAGAACAGTGTTTAAATATAAATCCTCCATCTTCAGAAGATACAAGCAGTTTACCTCATTTGTTCGAACAGCTATTTGCTACTTCTGATTATTTAGTGGAAAACTACAGTACTTTTTACAATTCTTGGCATTATATTAGGCAGGGTATTTATTTTAATTGGATTAATCACTTGCATACTATTGATAGTTGTGCTATGGTTAATCTACCACATCATACAGAGTTATTATCAGGAAGGGTGATTGAAAGTATGGCTGCAGGTAAACCAGTTATTTCCCCTTTAATGAATAATGCTGTTGATGATTTATTTATTGACAACAAAGAAATTTTGTACTATAGTGATATAGATAGTTTACGTAAGTGTATTGATAGATTGCAAACTGATCCTGATTTACGGTTTTCTTTGTCTGAATCTGCAAGAATTAACATTTTAGAGAATCACACGACAGAAAAGAGGGTTGCTGAGATTCTCAGATTTGTTGATAGATAATGAGGAAGGGAAATGAGCTGGTATATCCGTTGCAAAGGGTGTAATAAATACTTAGGGGAAATACGTGATGCAACTCTAAGAAAGGAAATTACATATCTTTGCATATCATGTGAGAGAAAACGACTTGCTTCAGATTTAACCCAAAGAACTGGTGATAATTTGCAAGGTATGGAAGGTTCTGAGACTGTAGATTTTTTAACTAATATTTTCTCAGAAAAGTGAGGACAGAAACCATTTAACAAGGGGGGAGTGAAAATGTATGTATCAAAAATAGCAGAACAATTGAAAGAGTATGACAAACTACAAAAACTAATTGATAATATTGAGCAGGCTCTTATTGACTTAGAGCCAGAGGAGGAGATAGAATCTACTAATGGGGTATTTAACACAGGAGGGTTTATTGGCTGTGCGGTTACTTTTGAGGCAGATCCTAATAGTGCCAAACAAGCTGTTATAAATTCTGATGTAGTTAATCTTATGCGTGATGATATAAAAACGATTTTGTGTAATCAACGTGATGTATTGAGAGAACAACAGCTGTGCTTAGAGGTATAATAATATGGGTGAGATAATTAACGATTTTGATAATGAGCATTATTTCTTAAGTAATTTTACTTTTGCTCCTTTTGTAAAAGACAATGTTACTTGGGATACTGTTGAGCATTATTTTCAAGCAATGAAAACAACTGATTTACAAGAAAGAGAAAAAATTAGATTAGCAGGGTGTCCTCGTTTTGCAAAAAAATTAGGCAGGCAAGTACAACTTAGATCCGATTGGGAACAGATCAAATATCAAGTTATGTTGGATGGAGTTAGAGCCAAGTTTACTCAAAATACCCAATTTGCAGATTTACTAAGAGCAACGGGGTTAACATTTTTGGAAGAAGGGAATTGGTGGCATGATAATATTTGGGGTAATTGCGCCTGCCTGGATTGCAGAGGAATTATGGGGCAAAATCTATTGGGTTTAATTCTTATAAAGGTTAGGGCAGAATTGGAGATCAAATGACATTTGCAATTACAATGGTTATTATATGTGCAATCAATTCTGTGTTGACTATATTGCATGGTACTACATATGATATGTATGGGTGGATTATCGCTACTGCTGGATTTATATATTACGCTCTCGAAAGGAGTAAAAATGTTTAATGAAGAACTTAGTGGTTTTGCTCAGCTTGTTTTACCTGCTTTAGCCCTTCCTATTATTATTACTGCATGGATTATCCATACTATTTCTAATAAAGTCGTTGATTGTTTTTATGATGGAGGAGAAGATGGTAAAAAATAGAATAGTTATTGATGTCACATCCGACCTGCATTCTTTAGTGAAGATTGATTGTTTGTATCGTGGTTGTAAACATCATCAGAAAGACGCATCTAGTTGTAATTTAAAATATATAGAGATAAATACGAGTGGAATGTGTGTATCTTGTGAGGAGAGAAGTATGAGCAATAAGCCATGGAAAGAAAACAATGTGTGGCTGTAAAGAAAAGATAATATTATATGAACCTAAGTTTGCGATGGAGGCTTGGGAGGCATGGTGTCCTAAACATGGATATCAAAATGATTGTTACATATGCCGTACTCACACAGATACTTATTGTTTGTGCGGCACAGCCAATGACTTTTATTTCAGCACAGAATTGTGTTTGCGGCATAGGATCACTCCTATGGAATTATGCCAAAAGCACAAAGAGGCTTTTCTAAAAAAGGATAAAGAAAATGGAATTAGTGATTGTTAAAGCCACAAAAACGGCAGAAGCAGGCAAGACGCGAATTACATACGATTATGAAGTCACACTACCAATAAGTAATCTTAATGATAATTGCCTTAGTCCACATATACTGAGCTATTTAGCAGAGTTTATACAAAATCTTGTTGGGGATAGAGAAGATGTCTGATGAAATAGTTGAAATATACGGCACTATTATTCACGAAACAAAAGAGTCTATTTTGTTGACTGATGGGGATATCGAAGTTTGGTTGTTACTATCATTAATTAAATATGATCCTCGATGTGGTGTGGGTGATGAAGTAGTAGTTGAAGTTCCTATCTGGTTAGCCCGCGATAAAGGTTTAATTTAGTGCCCGATCAAGAACATTTAAAAGGAGAAATTAAAATGAAAGATAAACCAACAGAGTTTTCTGTTCATGTTGAGCAAGGTGATGTTACTGATCCTGTACAGAAGTTTAAAAATGGTATTAAACAAATGAGGGAGATGCTACCTCTTCAAGTTGAATGGCAGGTGTTAGACGCACAGATCCGTAAAGCTAAATTTGATGCTTTACTTAAAGAAGGTTTTACAGAACCACAAGCCTTGCTTTTGTGTAAATAGAAGTACAATAGTATTGTATGTGGGAGTACAACATTTATGTTGTGTTAAATCAATTTTGTACTATATAGATGTTGTTTATTAAAAGGGGGGGAAATGAAAATAACAATCGAAAGAGATGAGTTTATTTTTGTACCAGAGAGTAGTATTGATTATTTCCATCTTGGGCAAATGTCAAAAAATGTATTTTTTGCTACCAAGGTATATACTCATGATACTA
>Ga0222637_1001025_pt1 | contig 10439 bp, 12 predicted proteins | sample AntAcemetagen143_FD_181149 | JGI IMG/M metagenome (GOLD analysis project Ga0222637, IMG submission 181149) | Saline water microbial communities from Ace Lake, Antarctica - #143 | ecosystem: Environmental > Aquatic > Non-marine Saline and Alkaline > Saline | place: Antarctica: Ace Lake...
TGGTGGAGGAACAGCAAATCTATATTCTGCTAATATAAATCTTGTGAGGATAGGTAATTAAAATGAAAAACAAAATAATTGTAGGAATAAAAATAAAATGGTAACTAAACAAGCATTAACAAATACTGGAACAATAAGTGCAATAATGGGATTAGTGCTAACTTTAGTTTTAACTGGAGGATTTAGTGCAGATACAACAAATATTTATTTTGGAACAGATGGAGAAAGCATTACATGTAAGCCAATTACTTGTGATAAATTAAGCTCTCCAAACAAAGAGGGAATTTCTTCAAGATGTTATTTCTTTAGTGAAGATTTAAATCGTACTACTTACAAAACATGTAGAGATGGTTGGATACCATTTGAAAAACCAATAGAAACAGAAGTAAAAAATGTTTCAATAGGAAAAGACCAAATATATTTACTTTGTGAAAAGAAGAATAATCTAATAAATGAATGTCAAGTAATAAATTCAAATGAAACAATAACTAAGGTGGAGATGAATTAATGACAATTGAAAACTATACTGGAGCTAATTGTTCAGGAAGTTCAGGTGGTACAAGTCGAATTCTAATATTATCCAATACTCAATTAACAAGTAATAATAGTTTATTAGTATTTTTAGATGGATTATTATTAAGTAATGATTCACAATGTACCATTAGTAATAAAGTAGCATCTACTACAATTACATTTAATTTACCAATTTGGGATGACCAAATTATTATAGTACAATATTTTGGTACAGAAGCTTCTGAAACAATTTATACAGGAACAACTATAAATGACAAATTAATAATGGGACTAAACAAATTGTTTTCTATGTCCGGTATAGTTGACACATTTAATATAATTAATTATACTAATGTTAATTCTGACTATGATGATGTTGTTACACAAACACTTACTGGAAGCATATTAACAAGTGGATTAATATTTCCAATGCATTCATCACAAGGTTCATCTGAAGCGTTATTATTACAACAAGGAAAAATATTAACTAAAGATAAAATTTTATACACAGGTTCTTTAAATACAAGTGGTAATTTATTAATTGATATTCAAGGTGATAAATATACTATAATTCCAGATGGTATTACAAGATATGATTCTGCCGGTAGTACAATTTATAATAAAATGTATTTAAGACAAACATTAGCAGGAAGTCTTTTCTAATATGGCAATTTCAATTAAAATTGAAGGAATACCACGAGCAATGGCATTTATTACTCGAAAGAAATTAGGAGTAGATACTGGTATTACAGAAGGAATGATTAAAGGTGGTAATGAATTAAAGGATGAAGTTAAAGAAAGTATTGCTGGTAATAAAGCAGAACCACGAAGTGTTGATACAGGTAAATTTAAACGTTCTATTAAAGTAGGAACTTCGGCAACTTCAGCAGTAGTATTTAGTGATGTTGAACATGCTAAATATATGGAATATGGAACAATTCATATTCCAGAACGAAGACATTTCAGGAATAGTATGGAAAGAAATCGTCAAAAAATAGTAGATATAACTAAAAATATAATTAAACGAAATCTTATAACTATATAGTTCTAATTTTAATATTTATAAATAAAATAATATTTAATAACTTATATATTACAAGTGAGTAATATTAATTAAATCCAAGTGAGGATAAAATGAACGAAGAATTTAAAAAAATAGAAGATTTGTATGGTATAAGTTTTTCTGAAGCAGAAATGCTTTATAATAAATATCAAACAATTGAAAAATTAATAGATGCTGTTAATAATAATGAAGATTTAGGTTTACATATAACAGATACTAAAAGATTAAAAAAATATCTTTCTTCTATTACTATATCTAAACCAGTTGAAATTAAAGTTAAATTAACTGGTAGAAAATGTATTTCTTGTAGAAAACAATTACCTGAAGTATTAGATAAAGGAATTTGTCCTTATTGCCAAGTTGTAAATTTATAATGGTAATTTCTAGTTCAACATTTATTTCAGATACCGTTCTATTTATTAGAGATTTATTAAGAACAAACGTTACAGACCCTTTGTTAAGAACTAATGGAATTGGATTTGTCAATACGGCTTTCCCAAAAAGAAAAACACAGTATCCATTGATTACAGTTATGACTACAGGTATTAATTCTAAAAAATTAGGAATGCAGTCAGAAAAACAATGGACTACAATTAATTTAGAAATACAAATATATTCAAGAAATGCTAAAGAAGTAGATAATATTACACAAAATGTTATGAATACTTTAAGAACAAATCAATTTGGAACTTCTTCAACAGATGCAGAAGAAATCCATGAATTAAATATTACTTCAGTTGTACCGATTGTTGAACCCCAAGGCGACAATTTAATCCATCGGAAAATTATTACTACTGAATATAAAGTTATACTTTAATAAAATGAAAGGAGGTTTAAAAAAATGAGTTTATTTATTGCAGATACAAACACAGTAGTGTTTCAATTCGAAAGTGGTACATATGCTGAACCAGCTGGTTCAAAATACTGGATTGGATTAGTTAATGACCACACACCTACAGATAATGAAAATATAGTTAATCTCAGATATACAGGACAATCTAATAGAAATGTTGACAAATTTATAAGTACTGCTAAAGATTATGAAGGAACAGTTACATATCATCCACAAACATTCAATATGTTTGGTTTGGCATTAGGTAGTAATGTTGATGCAGGAAGTCCAACACCATATTCACACGTAATGAGTGAAATTAATAGTGATGATTCTTATGCTTATATAAGTGGAACTAATAACAATATGAATTTCCCATCTTTTACTATTATAGATAGTAAAAAAGCACAAAAAGGAGATGGATATCATCAAGTTAGAACATATAAAGGTTGTGCTATTAATAGTTTAAGTTTTACAGCAGCTCAAGGTGAGCCAGTAACATGTGAATTAAATTATATAGCACAAAATTTAGTATTAGGAAGTAAGACAACAGATTTACCTACAATAGCAAATGAAGATACATCAAGACCATATATTTTTAGTGATGTTCAAGTACATTTACCATCAGGAACTAAAATTAACGAAGTTAATGAAGTTGGATGGACTCTTACTAATAATTTAGAAAGAAGACATTATGATAATGGAAGTAAAGTTATTGATAGTTTAGCACCATTAAATAGAGATTATGAAATTAATTTAAATTTAGATGCTAATACAACTTGGGGAAAGACGTTATATGAACAATATTGGCAAGGTGGAAGTACATTTAATATGGGAATTGAAGCAGTTATTAGTACCGGAAGTGAACAAGGATTTTTTACAATGAGTGGTTGTAAGATTACAAATTTTGAAAGTCCAAGTCCATCAGAAGGTATTAACGAATATTCAGTTACTATTAATCCAGAAGATTGTATATTACATACTGATGATTTGGTTGAAAAACATAATCCTTGGTAGAACTATTTTATAATATATAAAATAAGGAGGTAAAAAATGGAATATCTAAAAAAAGAAGAAATCTTTTTCGAAAGAGATACAAACGGTGAATTAATACCGGTAGATGTTATCTTAGAAACACTGCCAAATAAACCAACAGTATCTGTTACACCTTTAACAAAAGGAGAACTTTCTAAAATTGTAAAACAATCAAAAGGGACTGAAACAGATACAGATACAGATATTGACGTTGTTATAGCACATTGTAAGAATCCAGTTTTTAAAGAAGATGATAGAATATCTTTAAAGGCAGCTGGTAAATCTTTAATGATTACTGCTATTGCTATTGCTATATTTAGTATAAGTGTTGGAACTAGTCAATCAGAATTAGTTAATGAAGGTCGTAAAAAGATTGTAGAAAAAGAACTTGAAAATTTTCGGACTCAGTAAAAAAGAATAATCACAATTCATTGTATTATTTTTTACATGAACAAGGTTACACATTTTTTACTGTACCAAAATTAACATTTTCTGAAATAAACTTATTAATGCAAGAGCATAATAGACGAGCAAAAATGGAAGCATCAGCACACAAAAAAGCAATGAATAAATCTAAAAGAGGTAAAAGAAAGTAATGGCATCATTAGGTGGAGCAGCAAATGTAAACATTTTAATAAATGCTGTAGATAATTTTTCTGGAGTATTTAAAAAAGCTAAAATTAGTATGGCTTCTGTTCGAAAAGCAGGAATAGGAATGGCTGCAGTTGGTGGAGCAATTGCATTTGGATTAGGGAAAGCAGTTCAAACTGCTATCGGTTTTGAATCAGCATTTACTGGAGTAAGAAAGACTGTTGATTTAACAGAAAAAGGTTTTGCAGAATTAGAACAAAAATTTAAAGATATGTCTACCGAGATACCAGTAACATTTGTAGAATTATCTAAAATAGGTGAAATAGCTGGACAATTAGGTGTTGAAGGAGTTGATAATTTAGCTAAATTTACTAGAACTGTTGCTGATATTTCAGCTACTACTAATTTGACAGCAGAACAAGCAGCAACTGATTTTGCAAGAATTGCTAATGTAATGCAAGAACCATTAGAAAATGTAGATAGAATGGGTGCGGTTATTGTTGATTTAGGTAATAATTTTGCTACAACAGAAGTTGAAATTTCTACTTTTGCTCAAAGAATTGCAGGAGCAGGTAAAATTGCTGGATTTACAACAGATGAAGTATTTAGTATTAGTGCAGCATTAAGTTCAGTTGGTGTTCAAGCAGAAGCAGGTGGTTCAGCAATGCAGAAAGCATTATTAGCTATAACTAAATCAGTAACTACTTCTGATGATAAATTAGAAATATTTGCAAAAACTGCAGGTATGGCTTCAATTGAATTTCAAGATTTATGGAAAGAAGATGCAAGTAAAGCATTTGAAAAATTTGTATTAGGTTTAGGTACTCAAGGAAATCAAGCAATAACTACTTTAGATGATGTTGGTTTAGGTGGAATAAGAACTACAAGAGCATTTTTATCTTTAGCAAATGCTGGAGATTTAGTATCAAGAACATTTGAAACAGGTACTAATGCTTGGGAAGAAAATATAGCATTAGTAGAAGAAGCAGAAAAAAGATACAATACATTAGAATCTCAATTAGGTATATTAAAAAATAAATTTACAATTATTGGTAGTGAAATTGGTGATACATTAACACCAATTATAAGAGATGATATGATACCTGCAATTGATAAAATAATTAATAAATGGAAAGAATTATCTCCTGAAACTCAAGAATTAATTGTAAAAATTGCAGCAATTACATCTGCTATTTTAATATTAGGTGGAGTAATAATGATTGCAGTTTCAGTATTTACTGTTATAGGTGCAATTATACTCGGTGTTATTTTAATAATTGGTGGACTTATAGCTATAATTACAAAAGTTAAAAATCATTGGGCTGAATTTGCTTATATGTTTAAACTTGTTGGAATAGCATTTGCAAGAGATTTTGCAAATATTATGTTTTTCTTAGATAAACTTACAATTAGAGTATTTGGAGGAATAGGTAATTTTATTGCTAGTATATGGGATGGTATCGTAACAAATATTGCAGGTTCTGTAAATAAAATAATTTGGATAGTTAATCAATTAATCAAAGGTATAAATGCAGCACTTGGTAGACTTGGTATTAATATTGGAGAGATAGGTAATGTTACTTTTTCAGGAGCTAAATTACCAAAAATGGATATTGAAGCTGAAATAAATAGAATAAAAGTTGATGAATTTAAATCAATGCAAGAATTTGATAGGCAAACAGTTGCAGCAACTGAAGAAGCTCATAATAAAATAATAGAAAGAGAATTTAATATAACAGTAGAAGGTGATGTATTTACTCAAGATGGTGCAGAATTTATTGAAAAAATGTCTTTTAATTTTCAAGAAGATTTATTAGGTAAAATTTCAGGAGTATCACAACAATGACAATTTATGATAAAATGACAATTGGTGGAAGCACAGTATCAGATGCTTTTGATATTCAAGTTAGACGTAGTATCGGCGAAATGAATAAATCATCTAATTTTTCAGCAACAATTGATAATTTAGATGGTAAAAATTCGGGTAATTATATTGTAGGAGATGAAGTTAAAATTTATGCTGATAAAGATACTAATCCTGCAACAACTAATGTTTTTACTGGTCTATTAGAAACAAAAAGATTTCCAAGTAGAGAAATAAAACAACAATTATTAATTAAAGGTAGAGATTATACTGCAAGATTAATGGATAGAACAGTTGAGCCAGAAGTTTATACAACATTACCAGCAGGTTCAATAGTTAAGGATATTATAGCTAAATATACTGATGATATTACCGTAACTAATGTAGATGATTCTTCAACTACTGTTTCAAGAATAGCATTTAGTCATACTCCAGTTTTTGATGCAGTTAAAAAATTAGCAGAATTATCTAATTATACGTTTTATGTTGATGAAAATAAAGATTTACATTTTAAAGAAAAATCTATTAATAGTAGTGGAAAAACATTTAATAATACTAATGTAATAAGAGCTAATTTTATTGAAAAAAGAGATACTGTATTTAATGAAATTTGGGTATATGGAGATAGATATTTAGATTCAATAAAAGAAGAATTTACAGCTGATGGAGCTGGAAGTTTATTTACTTTAACATATAAACCTCATAATACTCAAGTTGATGTTGGCAGTCCAATTACTGCCTTTACAAGACAAAAAGGTGGAATTGCAAATATGAATATTATACCAACAAGTGGAGTTGATTATTTAGTTAATTATGATGACCAAGCAATATCATTTACAAGTGGAACTTCAATAGGTTATGATGCCTTACCAGCAAGTGGAACATTAATAACTATTGATTATAGTAGAAGTTTACCTATAGTTAAAGTTGGAAGGGATAATAATAGTATAAAGAAATATGGAAAAAGAATTAAAAAGATTATAGATAAAGAAATTAAAGACCCAGATACTGCACAAGAAAGATTAGCAGTTGAATTAGCATTAACTAATGAACCTAAAAAAGAAGGAACATTAAATGTTCATGGTTTAATAGATGTTACTCCTTCTCAAACTGCAATAGTTAATTTACCACAACAAGGAATTACAAATAAAACATATGATGTTTTAGAAGTTCAATATGATTTTAATAAAACAAAAAATGAAACTGAAAATGTTTTAATATTACAAGTAAATAAAAAATTAGATAATATTACTGATACAATTAAAAATTTAATTAATGATGTTAGAATTATTCAAGCACAAGATATTGATTCAAGTGATATTTTAAGTAGATTTGAATTTACAACTGGTTCAATAACTATTAAACAAAGTGGTTGTGCTGTTTCACAAAGAAGTATTGCCGGCGATGCTTTAATTTGGGGAAGTACAGACTTTGGAATATGGGGAACTGGTAAATGGGGAGACACTGCAAATATAAGTTTTGTTTTAGGAAATACTTCTGCAGCAATTTTAGGAACAAGTAAATTAGGAACTCAAGTAAGTTTATGGAATAAAACTTGGTCAGGATGTTATTATTAAAATGATAAATAAAATGGAGGATAAAAAATGACTGTAAGTAACTATGGGCGAGATAGAATTGCCCTTTTTATAGGTGGAAGTATAACAGATTATCCATCAAATATGTTTATAGGTAAAGGTAGTGGAACAAGCGTTGCTACCACTAATGCTTTAATTAGTGGGGCAGATGTTCAAGCATTAACATCTACAACGTTTCCATCATCTAATAAAATTAAATGGCAAGCCGATTGGAACAGTGTGGAAATGAGTGGAATTCAATTAGCTGAATTTGCTATGGCATCTGGAACAGATGCTACGGGAAGTGTTTGGAGTAGAACTGGTATACCATCATTAACATTCGATGGTACTAACGAACTTAGAATTGAACAAACTTTTGAGGTTTTAAATTAACAATGGAGGTAATAAATAAATAACTATATAGTTTATATTTTAATATTTAAAAATCAAATATTATTTATATAGTTATATTAATTAATTTTAAAAATGACAATCGTAAATGGACAAGTAGCAAATGCAACTGAAGTTTTAAGCGGATATGGAAGTCCTCTTGCACAATTAGCATACGAGCAAGTTGTAAGTGATGCAACTAATTGGTCTAATACTGATTATTTGGGAGCAGATGAATTTACTGATTCAAATGGTGCTAAAAATACTATTGATACTGGAACAAGTACTGCTTGTTTTAATGCTGACAAATATGAATTAAAAGATATTTCTATTTTAGCTGATGTTAATTATTATGTAATTATAGAGGCTAGTAATGGACCAATTAATGCAGATGGTATATATCAATTTTCTTCAGGAAAATGGATTATTTACGATACTAATTCAGATACTAATTCAGAGTCTGTTCAAAAAGCTGTTATATATCGAAGATTATTTTATAATAATGAAATAAGTGGATATGACACAGTTACCTCAATTAAGGTTTCAAGTAGTTCTGATGTTGGTGCAAGAGGGTATAAAGCTACATTAACCACAAGTGATTCTGGGTCATCAACAAATACAGGGACATTTTCTGCAACCACAGATAATACAAATGTAAATTCTTGGAGTTATGTATCTGCAACAATGGTAGAAACAGGTGCTAATACGAATCGTTTAATATCAAGATGGGAAATTCCTTCAGGAACCGTAAAAAACATTATAGATTTTGAATCAAATGACCCAGAAACAAATACCTCAAATGAATTGGGGACTGATACAAGTGGAGATGATATAAATAATCCAGTTAACTGTAGATTGTATGTATCTAATACAGATGGAGAAGGGCATAATACTGCTAATGTTATTGTTTTAACAAAAAAATCAATAACTTGGGATGGTACTAATGTTGATTATAAAACAACTTATTCTCTACCCGATACAACACAATCTGATACTCTTGAAAATGAGGGAGTGTATAATCCAGGAGATACTTATCCGCCGTCAGAAACAGTTGAAACAAATACAATAATAAACGAAGTAGTCCCAGATTCAATTGTAGTTTATGGAAAAACTACTTTGCAAACAGGAACATCAATAACAGTAGATGTTAGTGACGATGGTGGTTCTACATTTGGTTTAACTGCTCAAGCACTAAATACTGCAATTGATACAAGCTCGTTTTCAACGGGTGATATAGCACTTAAATTTAATTTAGCCACTACAGATACAACTGTCACACCAAAATTATATGGTTATGGGGTAGCCATTACAGATAAATAAAATGACAGAAGGAACTTTTCCAAAAGTTGATGGCGATGTGCTTTATGCAAGTGAAGTTAATACATTTTATGCAGGAACAAATAATGTAGTTACATCTTTAGAAGTAATAAATCAGGCAACAACATTAGCAATAGATGCGGGATTAACAGATAAAACTTACACTTATGCAAATACAGATATATTTATTGATGCTACAGGACAAAATAATACAGTAGATTCAAGTTCTGGAATTGAATATGACGCAGATTTAGATGGTTTTATTTTAGCATTAACTATTTATGATAACTTTAGTGATAATTCTTTTGATGCGGGGTTATGGACAAAAACAGAAACAACATCAAATGGAGCGGCAACAGTCACAGAACAAAACACACAAATGGAATTTGTAGCTTCTGGTTCATCAAATCAAAGTTCTCCACAAAATGCGAGTAGTACTGCTAAGTTAGAAAGTGATACTGATTTTGATGTTTTAAAATTTACTTTATCAAGTTTAAGTTTTGATGCAGGAGGTTCAGCTTCACAAGCAATGGATTATTCACAAGCACAAATACAGGTTCTTTTTGGTGCAACTGTAATAACTGATAAAATAGAAAACCTTTCTGACCCAAGTTCTCCTTACTCAGCAGTTTATAATGATTTAGTAGATGGAGTTTGGTTATTAATTAAAGATGGAGCAGATTCATGGAATTTGTATTTAAATGGCACATATAAAAGAAATTTTTCTGGATTATCTGGACATTTTATTGTAAATTGTCAAGGAAAATGTCAGTCATCTGGTTCTGGTGGTGGATGTATGAGTTATTCAGCAAATGTTGATTTAGACACAGTATATTATCAAATTGGTTCTTCTGGAACATTAACTACAACTCAAAAGACAATCACAAGTAATGTAGATGCAATATTTACAATAGGAACAGTTGATGGTGGTGGAACATTTACTTATGATGTTTCAACAGATGGTGGTAGTACCGAAGATGCAACAGCCCAATCTCTAAGTGGCATTGTTTATTGCGATGGAGACAATACTGATGTGATATTAACATTTAATTTATCTGGTGCAGACAATACAACTCCAATCTTTAAAGATTATGCATATCAGGTGTGGATTTAAAATGGGAAAACAATGGGACAGAAATAATTATTGCGACATCATACCAGATGTTTTATTTGGTATTGATTTATCTAAATGCTGTTATAATCATGATGTTGCTTATTGGAAGAAACCTATTACAAGAAAACAAGCAGACCATAGATTAA
>Ga0222637_1001028_pt1 | contig 10425 bp, 11 predicted proteins | sample AntAcemetagen143_FD_181149 | JGI IMG/M metagenome (GOLD analysis project Ga0222637, IMG submission 181149) | Saline water microbial communities from Ace Lake, Antarctica - #143 | ecosystem: Environmental > Aquatic > Non-marine Saline and Alkaline > Saline | place: Antarctica: Ace Lake...
TTCCTAAGTGAGAGAAAGATTCTTTTAGTTCTTCAGGGACATTACCAGTTTCCCACTGTAAGGGATATATAAAACCAGGATTATCAGCAATTAATCCAACGTAACCATCACGGCGAGTATCTTTACTATAAGCAATTAAAGTTCCCATGATTCTTGTTTCTCCTTTACGAATCAAAGCGTTTAAAGCACCATCCGCCAAAGTGAATGAATGAACGTTAAGATTACCTTCTTCAACAGTTCCTGAGAATTCTAATTGTTGATCTGACTTTAGCAAAGCTTCTTCGAATGCAGACAAAGGCACATCCGCACTAGCGATAAGATAATCATTGTTAGACCTAATAATCCCACGATAAGTTTCATGAGGAAAGAATTCATTTCCAGTCCCTACAACTCTGACAGCAGAACCAGAATCCATGATTACCAATTCCGGCAAAGTAACTTTTTGATATTTTGTCATTACTTGGATTATTTTCTGGATGGTTATTTATAAATATTTCTCACTACTGAAAGAGACGAAAAAAGTGATTAAGCTTTTAAAAAACAAGCAGAATTAAACATAAAATGAAAAATATTAAAATATTTTTAATCATTCCTCACAGAGGTTCGGAATAACATGGAAATATTAGCGCCAGTAGGGAATAGAAGCATGTTAACCGCAGCGGTTAAAGCTAAAGCAGATGCAATCTACTTTGGAATCAAAGATTTTAATATGCGAGCAGCAGCAGGTAACTTTGAACTAGACGAAGTTTCAGAAGTTGTTTCTTATTGCCACGAAAATAATGTAAAAGCTTATTGTACAATCAATATCATTATTTACGAATCAGAGTTAGAAAAATTAAATGAAATTCTTATCAAACTAAAAGAAGCAAAGATTGATGCAGTTATTTGCTGGGATTTAGCTGTAGTTAAGAAATGTAAAGAATTAGCAATTCCAATTCATTTAAGCACACAAGCATCCGTATCAAATTCAGCAGCAGCAGAATATTGGAAATCTCTTGGAGTTGAAAGAATCGTTCTAGCCAGAGAATGTTCAATTGAAGATGTTAAAGTAATCAAAGAAAAAACTGGGATGGAAATAGAAGTATTCGTTCATGGCGCAAGATGTATTTCTTACAGTGGAAGATGTTTTATGAGTCAAGAATTGTTTAATAAATCTGCCAACCGGGGAGAATGTTTACAACCTTGCCGAAGAGAATACAAAGTAGTTGATGAAGAAAATAATGAAATGATTATGGATAATAATTTTATCATGTCTGCTAAAGATTTGTGCGCATTTCCGGTTTTAGATAAATTAACTTTTGTTGATTGTTTAAAGATTGAAGGTAGGAATAGAGGTGCTGATTACGTTTCTAAAGTTGTTTCTGTTTATCGAAAAGCGATTGAAGCGATTGGAGAAGGAACATTTAATGAAGAGTTAATAAAAGAATTAACAACTGAATTAAAGCAAGTTTACAATAAAGATTTCTCAACAGGATTCTTTGTAGATTATCCACATCATCAAAGAGCAGATTCTTATGGAAGTAAATCTTCAACTCAAAAAGTTCAAATTGGTAAAGTCAGTAATTATTATAAGAAAATCTCTGCAGCAGAATTTAAAGTCGAATGTGATGAAGTAAATGTTGGAGATAAAGTTGCTTTCATTGGACCAACTACTGGTTATGAAGAAATGATTGTTTCTGAGATTCATGATGATTCTGGAAAAATAGAAAAAGCAGAGAAAGGAACAATGATTACGGTTAAAACAGATTTCTTAGTAAGAGAAAATGATAAAGTTTATTTGATTAAGAAAAGGGAACAGAAATGAAAAGAAAACTAGAAGAAAGAATAGAACAGATTGACAAATATAATTTACCCCATAAATTTGAAGGAGGGAATTTACCAAAAGAATGTCAAATGGTTGCAGAAGTTGGAGATTCAGTAAATGAATACAAAGTAAGTGTTAAAGAACATTTTCCAGAATACTACCATAGTCATGATCGAGGCTTGGTATTGGGACAAGAGATCCCCGAATTATATGCATTATTTTGTAAAGAATTAGGTAGAAGAATCATATTTCCCGTTTCAGAAGGACTAGAAGTTGAAGGAAGAGCAATTTATGATGCACTTAATGGTATAACTCATTTCTTCTTAGTACCTAGTCAAAATTATTTAACTGAATTAGAAAGTAAAAGATAGTTTCTTAAACCTAAACAAATTACTTCTTTAAATGCAACAAACAAATTGTCCAGAATGTGAAAAAGTATTACATGTCGGCCAGCACAAATTCGCTGACGGAATGTATGAAGTACACTATTGTAAGAAATGTGGGTATCGAAAAGAAGTAGCTATGGATTAAAATTATTTATTAGAAAATATTTAGATAATAAACTTAAAACTTCATCCCGCCGGGCATCTTCCCTTTCATCTTCTTCATCATCTTATTCATATCTTTCTCGCCCTTAAACATTTTCATCATCTTCTTACTTTGCCGATGTTGTTTAAGGAATTCTCTAATCTCTTTTACAGAAATGCCTGAACCAGCAGCAACTCGATCAATTATATTTGCATCAATTTGATCAGGTTCTTCCAACTCTTCTTTAGTCATGGAATCCATGGCAAATTTCCATTTTTCTAACTTACCTTCTTGCACGTCCAACATTTCTTTCGGCATATTCATATTACTCATCCCTGGAATCATGCCCATGATTTTCTTGAACGAACCCATCTTTTTCAATGATTTCATTTGATTATAAAGGTCAATTAAATTAAAATCTCCTTTCAAAAACTTTTCCTGCATCTCTTTAGCATCTTCTTCAGAAACAACTTCTTTTGCTTTCTCCAATAAAGATTCTAAGTCACCAAAACCGATAAGTCTACCAACAAATCTTTCCGGATAAAACATTTCTAAATCATCAACTTTTTCACCGACACCAATAAATTTTATCGGAGCATGAGTTACTGCACAAGCACTTAATGCACCACCGCCTTTAGCAGTTCCTTCCAATTTGGTGATTATCACACCAGTAACATTACAAGTGTCATGGAAAGCTTGTGCTTGTTTCTGAGCAGCTTGACCAATGTCAGCAGAAATTACTAATAATCTTTCATCAGCTTTTACAATAGAATTAATTTGGTTAAGTTCTTCAATTAAATCTTCAGATAAGGCATCTCTACCAGCAGTGTCAACAATCACTAAATCATAATCTTTAATTTTATCTTCAAAAGCCATGTAAATATTAACTGGATCTTTTTCTTTTCTAATTCCTAAAAAATCTACACCCACTTCTTTAGCTAACTGTTCTAATTGATCGTAAGCAGCCGGTCGCCAAGTGTCAGTTTGCATCACAGCAATTTTCAGACCTCGTTTTTTATAGAATTTAGCCAGTTTTCCAGTAGTGGTAGTTTTTCCAGAACCAAACAAACCAACAAGCATAATTTGAGTAGGTCTTTTTTCAATCTTAATTTCAGAAACTTCTTTTCCTAGAAAGTTTGTTAATTCTTCATAAACAATTTTAACTAATTGTTCCTTTTTAGTAATTCCTGGTTGAGTCTTTTCTTTAGCCCTCTCTTTGATTCTCTTACTTAAATCAAAGACTAACTGAACATTGGTATCTGATTGTAATAAAGCTCGCTGAATATCTTTAACAAGTTCATTAATCAGCTTTTCATCTACGAAAACCGATCTAGTGATCTTGCTTAAAGTGTTCTTCAATGAATCTCCTAGTTTATCAAGGACCATTTATCTGTAGAAATTAATTGGTTATATAAAAGTTATGAGTTTTTTAAGCTAATTTTCTTTTTCTTAAATCTTCTAAGAAATCTACCGTAACATCAAGTTTTTTTGCTAATCTTTTTTGAATAGGGCCTTTTAAAGAAAAATCAAAATATTCTCGTAACTCATTTATATCTAATCCCTGAAAAGCCAATAACGCTTCTTCTGGAACCTCATATTCGTTAGCAACTTTAGGTAACCCATGATTTTCTAAACTTGTCAAGAATTCATCATTTGGTTTGGGTTCATAATCCAAATATTCTTTTGCTTCTTCTACACCATATTGAAGTAAAAATTCTAATCCTACTGCTGATTCTAGGTTCTTTAAATCTTCTGCAGGAATTTCTTCTCCTTCAAATTCATAATTCCGAACACCATTCATCACAGAATATTCTAATTCAACTCTCCATTGATTAGTATCTGGATCTTTAACAAAATTACCTTTCTGCCGATATTCTTCATGATATTCAGTGCCACGAATTAGTTTTTTAACTTGTTTTGACAAACCTTCGTAGGTATTATCATTTAACGAAATAGAATCCACCGTTTTAAAGAAATTACCCATGTATATTGTTGAACAGAAGTAAGTTTTAAACGTTATCCAACAAGAAAACTACTTTTTAAACAAACATAACTACTAATCCCATGATTAACAATACTACAGAAATAACAAAGTTCATAACTTTAAGATAATGGCCATGCCATAATTCAGCTTTTCTTTCGTGTTGAGGATGTTTCTCTTTAGCTTTCTTATGTTTATGTTCTTTGAATAAATAAGCCAAGATGATCACTAAAACCATTAAAGCAACAAAAAGGACTAAAAAGTATAATAAAATGGGGATGGCAATTAATCTGGTTGAACTTTCCATAAAAGAAAAACGGATTAAGAGATAAGTTTTGTTAATTTTAGTAAGAGTTAGTAATGAAGTAATGAAACCTAACAACAAAACGCCATAATAAGATAAAACTACTGATTTAACCTTTCTAAACTTAACTTTAGTTCCCTCTTTAACTTTATTAAACGTAATTTGCCAACTGACAAAGAATTCTTTAATCATTGCCAAACCAAATATTGCTGCTAAAAAACCAATTACTTTAGAAATAAATGTTCCAATTCCAGAATAACCAAACCAGGCAAACAATCCCATTCCAAAAAGTAAGTAAGCAACGTAAACTCCAAGAACGTACAACAATCCTTTCTTAAGCATATCCTCTCGATCTTTAATAGCGACAATTATCATCAATAAAACTAAAAGTAGAGCTAATGCACCGGGACCAAAAGAACTTGCTAAAGCTGAACCAGAAACTTTGAAGAATGTAAGTCGGTCTAAAACCCTTTTAGTTGAACTTTGACCAATAATGCCAATAACTTCACCATTATCTAAAGAAGGGCAAGTCTCATCTTGATTATCTTTAATTCTAGCTTCTAACAAACTTAAAATGGATTCATGGCCAACAAAATAACTTTTTGGCATAAAAACAACAGGTAAGCCTTGTTCATCTTTTGAAACGGAATAAGTGTTGAAGAAATTTTGCATTAATTTTAAATTATCAACATTATAATAAACTTCATATTTTTCTATTTTTAATGTTGGGGACTTAGATTCTAGATCTTCTAAGAAGTGGGATACTTCTGGACAAGTTTCACAACCATCCCCATAGAAGTAATAAATGCAGTCTGTATCTGCAGCAATAACTAAAGAACTAAGTAAAATTAAAAATACTAATAATAGCACACCTCTTTTCATTATCATTGTATTAAATAAAAATAGTATATAAAACTTTCTTTACCATCTCTGAATTTCGTTTCCCACAGATTCTTTAAAACCGTCAAAGATTTTTATGATTTTTTCTTTCAGTTCATTCTTTGGTTTTGAAGAATAAATGAAAACATAACCGCATTTATCAAGATTAATTTGTCTTCTTTTAACCATATCCTGTTCAAAAAGTTTTTTTACACTTCTTTGAATGCTTGTTCGATCTTTTTTAATTTTCTTTTGAATCTCTTCAATGTTCAATTCTTCTTTTTCTTCAATAAGATATTTTAAGATAGAAATTTCTGTTTTGTTCAAACCATAAGAACATTTCAAAACGTCCTCAATGGTTATTAATCTGCAAACAAAGTTCATTGCCATAGATAAAATTAATAGTTTATTGTTTATAATGGTTTTGGTATTTATGTGCAGTAGTGTGAACAAAAAGCAGTTATGCAATTTTCTGTTACAAATTAGCAATATTCCATTTGATTTATATAGCTAACAAAGTCTTATGGAAGTAGGTGGTTAAAAATGATAAAAGATAAAGATGATATTGATTGCAAAGAAGTTTGCTTTTTAGAAAAATTAGATGATGACAAAAACTTTAATAAAGAGATAAAAAAATTAAAAGAAAAAAAAGAATGTCAATGTTAAATTAGGAGGTTTATTAAACCCTGAGAAATCAAAGATTTCTGGGGTGCATGAAATACAAAAAGACATTGTATTTCAGCACTGAAAATCAGCATGATTTTCATGCATCAAAAAAATGAGGAGGTTTTTTTAATATGTTAGAATTAAATAAAGAAAATTTTGAACAAGAAGTTGTAAAATCAGATTTACCAGTGATTATAGATTTTTGGGCTAGTTGGTGCGGACCGTGTAAAATGATGGCGCCAGTATTTGAAGAAGTTAGTACAGAATTTACTGGAAAATTAAAGTTTGCTAAATTGTCAACAGAAGATTCGCCGGAATTAGCACAACAACATCACATCTCAAGTATTCCCTGTTTAGTTGTTTTTAATAAAGGAGAAGAAGTTGACCGGATTGTAGGTTTCTTTCAAGCACCGCAATTGAAACAGAAGATTGACGAAGTCTTGGGTAAAATTTAATTTTTTTATTTTATTTTTTATCAGTCTACTCCTTCTTCCCAATGACCTTTCGTATAACCTCTAATATTTATCGGAAGAATTTTTCCTTTAAGAAAGTTATGATAAAACTTAGTAGTGTAATCAACATCCCCATCCAGATCTAAGAAAAATTGTTTGATGCCAATTTTCTTTAAATCGTCAACCAATTCAAACAAAGCAAGATCTTTACTATTAAGAATTTGATAATAATCGTGCTCTTTTCTAACAGGAAAAGAATATTTCTTTTCATCTTTAATTTTTTTCGGCAGTAAAGAATATTTAGTATTCATCATCACAATCTTACCATGAGAGAGTACAGCAAAATTCTTATTTGAGAATTCTTCTAATTCTTCAAAAGATAATTCAGGAGAAATTATTGGAGTACAATTGTCAAAGAATTCTAAATCCAAATCATTAAAAACATTATTGGAATAATCCAGATATAAGTTAATACTTTTATTTTTTCTCAACAAAGTATAAACTCCTAAATCGCCAACAAGAACATTTTTCACTTTATGGTTCTCAATTAGTTTAATCGCTTTCTCAACATCTTCATCATTCAACATCCGAGGAACATAAGCAGAAAGTTTATTATTAAAATTTTCAGCAAAAACATCATAGAAAACTTTATTTGTATATCTCAAAGCTTCTTTGCCATCTTTAACAGAATAAACTTTAACAAGCAGTTCTTCTTTTCCAGTTTCTTTTGAATCTTTAACTGTAGGAAGAATGATTTCTTTTGCTTTTCTCTCTTTAACAACAATCGCTTTGTTTTTAACAAATTCAATCTCTTTACTTTCTTCAACAGAAGAAGTTTTGTAGATTTTTGTTCCCGGTTTAGCGTGGATATGAAATTTAACAACATCCCCAGCAGTAGCTTCTTTAATATTTTTACCTGCAAGTTCCATTTCTCTTAATACCGCACCATCAACTTTATTTGGCAACCAAATCCCCAAACCATCGCCGAGAGAAACATTTTCCTGCAATTTAATTAATTTATTCTGATTAATCTCGCCCAAATACAATCCACGGCCCATCGGTTTTTCATCAGAAACAACGTCTTTCAGATTAGCATAATAACCCCAAGTAAATTCTCTGTTAAAAGCCATTTTCATTTCTTTAAACAAATCTTTATCAATTTCAAATTTTCCGGAATAATAAGAATCAATTGCTGTCCGGTAAAGTTTTGTAGAAGCAGCAACATATTTAGCACTTCTCAATCTGCCTTCGATTTTCAATGAAGCAACGCCCATCTCAATCATGTTAGGAAGTTCTTTAATCAAAGAAAGATCTTTCATACTCAACAAATGTTTACCATTGTATTTCTTTCGGCAAGGTTGAGCACATAATCCTCTATTGCCAGATCTTCCGCCAAGAAATGAAGAGAATAAACATTTTCCTGAATAAGAAAAACACAAAGCTCCCTGAACAAATATTTCTGTTGGTAACTTTGTTTTTTTGATAAAGTTTTGAATTTCTTCTTTAGAAAATTCTCTTGGCAACACTATTTTATCGGCTTCTTTAATCAAATCATAATGGTAGGTGTTAGTAATTGTTGTTTGTGTAGAAAGATGAACTTCTAAATCCGGGAAATTCTTTTTGATGATTGGTAAAAAAGAAAGGTGTTGAATAATTACCGCATCTACTCCGGCTAGGTATAATTCTTTTACAGTTGCAAAGAATTCTTGGATTTCTTCATTCTTAATGAGGATGTTTAAAGTACAATAAGCTCTCACTCCATTTTGATGGCAATAATCAATTGTTTCTTTGATTTTTTCTAATTTGAAATTGTCTGCCCTTCTTCGAGCGTTGAATTTATCAATACCAAAATAGATTGCATCTGCACCATTTTCTATTGCTGCTTGCAAGTTCTCTTGATTTCCTACAGGTAAGAGTAATTCAATCTTTTTCATTTTATATTAAAAAAAGGGGAGTGATTTATATTATTATCCTGTTTTTCTTCTGAGAATATTCTTTCTTAGTTTTTTCTTTCTTAGTATGTTCTTTCTTAGTATGTTCTTTCCACTAGTTATTTTTTTATTAATATTATTACAAAACATTAAAAACCCGCAAGTTAGGGGTTAGATAATCATAAAACTCACTTCAATCCCTGATTAACTTGTTTATTAGAAATTTCTGAGATGAATTTTTCTTCAAAGAGTTTTAAGATACTTTTTCTCAATTGATAAGTATTAGCATGTTTTGCATAAGCAATCCAACCTTCCACAAAATCATAAAGCGCATCATAGTTAATTAATTTTTGCTGATATAAATAATAAATATTCTTGAGTTTTCTCTTAAACTTTCTCAAGTTCTTTTGTTTTAGTAAACGATAATAAGGAAATATTACAAAACCTAAGAATTCTACTCCCCGATTCAATGAGATTATCTTTGACTTATCAGGATGTAACTCCAAAATTAAACTTTTCTTAATGAACAAATCAATGTCTACTTTCCATTTTTGCAATATTTTATTTGATTGATGAACAATTAAAAAATCGTCAACGTACCTAACATAATATTTTGCTCTTAGTTTATGTTTAACAAATTGATCTAGTTCATTAAGGTAAACATTAGCAAAAAATTGAGAGGTCAGATTACCTAGAGGCATACCTTTTTCAGGAGTATGATTAGATAATATTCTTTTTATCAACAAGTTCACTTTAACATCTTTAACTTGTTTTTTTAAAATACTTAACAAAGTTTGATGATTTATTGTATCAAAATAATGTTTAATATCTGCTTTAAGAACATAAGCATTCTGATGATAATTTTTAGAAACTTTTCTAGAAAAATATTCAAAACGTGTAATAGCTCTTAATGTTCCTTTACCTTTACGATTTGCATACGAATCATAAATGAAAGATTTATCAAACAATCGTTCAATAACATTACATAAAGCATGATGAACTACTCTGTCCCGAAAGTTTGATTTACTAATTATTCTAGTTTTAGGATCACGAATCATAAAAGTCTTTAATGGTTTTGGAAAATACGATAAAAATTTTAAATCAACTTGTAACTGGAGCAAATTATCTTTTAAATCATGTTCAAATTCGATCACATCTTTTCTTTTAGTTTTTCCTTTTCTAGCTTTCATAAAAGCTAATTTCAAGTTAGAATAAGAACATAATTGGTTGAACAATTTATCTGTCATCATGAGTACCGGTACAAGAGTTATTTGAACAAAACAACCATTGTTGTTAAGGTTGTTATTGCCATTAGCGTTGGAATTGTTGTTAAGATTATTGACATAGACCGCCCGCAAGTAGCCCTCTTATCCACAAACTATCACCACCGCTTCACGTAAAATTAAAAAATTATTTAATTTTAGTGCCAAAATGAAGTGTTTTTCTTCATTTTATGCATTTCTGTTGCGATTGAATTTTATAGCCCAAAATTAAATGACCATGATAAAAGAGCATGTAACCCCTGCACCTTATTGTTCCAAGAACAATATGGTACAATGAAAACAATATTAAAGAAATATTTAAAACTTTTGTTTTTATATTTTATTTTTATTTTATTTCCAATTTTTTTTTCTCAACACATTCAAGTCTGCGCTTAACGGCGCAGAAATTAATTAGGGGTTAACCTGAACAAAACAACCATAGTAGTTAAGGTAGTAACTGCCATAAGCGTCGGAATTGCTGATAAGATTATCGACATAGACCGCCCGCAAGTTGTCTTTACTGCAATTTTGTCTTTTCCAAAAGTTAGGAGTAATATCATTACCAGTAATTTCTTTCAAAACTTTCAGGTAGTCAGTATAAGTTTTTTCTTTACCTTC
>Ga0222637_1001029_pt1 | contig 10425 bp, 22 predicted proteins | sample AntAcemetagen143_FD_181149 | JGI IMG/M metagenome (GOLD analysis project Ga0222637, IMG submission 181149) | Saline water microbial communities from Ace Lake, Antarctica - #143 | ecosystem: Environmental > Aquatic > Non-marine Saline and Alkaline > Saline | place: Antarctica: Ace Lake...
ACTTCCTTGTAGAGATGCCGACAGAAGCCCAAATCAAGGCTCTAAGAGAAATTATAAGAGGAGATGATAAAGTATATAGACACTGTGATTTACAGGCTGAAAGGATATGTCCTTGTCTATCAATGGAATACATAAATAACATTTTGAAAGATGATGAAGCTGAAAAGTTAAAACAAGAAAAGATAATTGAATTAACAGGTCGTCTTGATTATCTTAAAAGTATATTATTAAAATTATTAGAGTTAATTAAAAATTATGGAAAAAAATAAAATAATTCGTTCATCAGTAGATAGCACAAAGGTATCACTAACAATTAAAGGAATTGCAGTTGCTATAATCCCTACATTAATCTTTATTGCAGGATTGTTTGGTTTTAGTTTTGTAGAAGCAGATTTAACGGAATTAGTTAATGCTATTGCAACACTTGTATCAGCAGGATTTATCGTATATGGTTTAGTTAGGAAAGCAGTTGTAAACTTCAAAAAGAATTTATAAGTCTAATAAATAACATATGCTAAGTTTAGTCTTAGGATTATTCTCACAACAAATTTTATATCAAACAAACTATACTCCTCATTTCAAGGAGATAGTTATTGAGGAAGAAATCTTACCTCCCCTGCCTTTGGTAGTGTTACCAGAAAAGAAAAAAGAATATAATGTAAATTGCTACTGCGTTAGTTATCTTAGAGAATATTATCCAAATCTTCCAAGACAAGATGCTAAGGATTTTAAAAAGAACTCTAACTTCCAAGATGGCGAAATTGTTATTTTAGATTATGATGGAGTTAGACACATTGCTAAATATGAAATAACAAATGAAGGATTACTCGTAGATGAAGCAAATTATATTCCTTGTAAAAGTGGAAAGCGTTTGATAAAATATAAAGACTTAGAAAAAGATTTAGTAGGATTTTATAAAAATGACATTAATAATTTAACTTACATAAATATTATGGAAGAGGAAAAAGATGTAGATACAACTGAAGAAGTTTCTGAAGAAGAAGCAACACCAGAAGTTGAAGAAGAAAAAGAAGTTTAACTTATGTTAGTTCGTTGAAAACTGAAATCAAAAAGACCACTATAAATTTAGTGGTTTTTTTGATATAATGTAAAGGTGTTGAGAGTTAATAATACTCAACACTATTACTAGATTATTAATTAACTTTAATTGATAGTTAGTAATTCGTTTGTAAGTGCTGGACAATGACAGTCGGCACAAAAAAAGAAGCCACTCCAACTTAGAGAGTGGCTTTCTTTTTCAAGGACAGTTTTTACTTTAACAATTTAATTATAATGTCCTTGATAACTTCTAAATCCGTCAATCTAATAACCAGTAAAATTCAATATATATGTTAATTTTATTAAGTCTATTAGACACTTTAACAAAAAAAAGAAGTCCACTTATATTATAGTAACTTCTTTGTCCTTTAGCAATATCATTTATCAAATCGCTTGACATATAGTTTCTATACTGTAAACTTATAGTAGATAGTTACTTGAAATTTCACTGGACTGTACCTCATTAATTTAACTACTTAAACGGGTTAAATCAAGAGGGCAACTCTGGTGAAGTTTTTGGTCGGTATCTTATCAACAGTTTATTAACATAATAAAACATATGAGTGAATATAATAGAGCAGTAGCAAAAATAGCCATAAGGAAAATAATCCCTGAAAAGATTTATACCAAACAAGAGATAGTAAAGTTTGACTTAATTCCTTGGGCTAAACACAACACTACAGTAAAGAGAATTTTAGAAAGTGGTTCTCTAACAACTCACTTTATTAAAGGGAAAAGTCCAGCAAATAATAAGTGGGGAACACTAGGGTCGGACATAACAAAATATTTAAAAGAATTTAGTGGATTAAACTAATATGGTAAAAAAAACAAAAACAATTTCACTTCAAGGCAAAGAATATGCTCAAGTTCGCGACAGAATAAAAGAGTTTAGAACTGATTGTCCTAATGGTTCTACTGAAACTAAACCAGAGATGTTAGATGGTGGACAAATGGTTTTTCAGGCAACTGTCATAAAAGATTTATCAGATGAAAGTTCAGCTAGAGCAACAGGTTCATCTTATGGAAAATCAACAGGAACAAAATCATTTGAGAAACTAGAAACTATTGCAGTCGGTCGAGCTTTAGCTTTCTTAGGATATGGAGCAGACGGAGCAATCGCTTCATCAGAAGAAATGGAAGACTTTTTTGCTTACAAGGAAGAACAGAAAATGGAAGCAATAACAGTAATGCAAAAAGTTAAAACATTAGATGAATTAAAAACTTATTTCTTATCACTAGGAAGTTTGATGGCTAACAAAGCAATCATCAAAGCTAAAGATGAGATGAAAGTAAAATTAGAAAAATGATAATAAAAAAGGAACAACAAAATACAAACCAGTGGCTTGAAATGAGAAAAGGAAAAATAACTGGTTCTAAACTAAAGGACATTATTGTCAAAAGAGGAACAGAGAGAAAGATAGGTTTTTATCAACTAATGGCTGATAGATTATCTTTAACAGAAGAATACGAAGACCCAATGGAAAGAGGTCATCGCTTAGAAGATGAAGCTATTGCAGAGTTTGAAAAACTAACAAAAAAGAAAGTAGAACAAGTCGGACTTTGTATTTCAGATGAAAACGAAAACATAGCACTTTCACCAGACGGACTTATCAAAATAGGTAAAAAATATAAAGAGGGAATAGAAATGAAATGTTTATCATCTGCTTTACATCTAAAAGGATATTTTGAAAAGAAAGTTCCTAAAGAATATCTTGAACAAGTTTATCAGTATTTTATAGTCAATACAGATTTAGAAAAACTTTATTTTGTATTTTATGACCCAAGGGTTACTGTAAAACCAATTCACTTTGTAGAAATAGATAGAGAAGATGTTGAAGATGAAATTCAATTTGCAAAAGATTACCAAGAACAAACATTAAAAGAGATTGAAGAATTACTATTAACTTTATTTTAATTATGCAAAAATTCAACTTAGCAATAGATGTATCAAAAATACAAAAAGACAGACTTAGAAAAAACAGTTTTACTACCAAAGACGGAGAAGTAACACAGACACTCTGTGATATTGTGGTTGTTCCATTAAAAGAAAGAAAACTTATCAAACAAGGAGATGGTTGGAATATGTATAAATCAGGATTTGCTGTTGAGAAAGGAACGAAAGAAGAAACCACAAATATTTTAGGAGATGCTATGGAATTTGAAAGTACACAAGCACCTGATTTACCAGACTCTCCAACAGATGAAATAGATTCTTCAGAAATTCCCTTCTAATGAAAAACCTATCTCAAAAAGAAATAGTCTTTAACCAACTTCAAAACGAAGGAGAGATAACTAGGAACTGGTGTCTTGATAGAAGAATAACTAGATTAGCTTCTATTAAGAACATTCTAGTTAGTGAAGGAATAGAGATAGAAGATGGATTTACTAGAGGTGGAGACTTTGTTTATAAATTAAAAGTTAAAGAGACTTTATTCTGATGATACCACCAAAACTAAGAGAAGATTTATCAAATGACCCATTTATGAAGAAATGTTGTATTACTGGCAGAACAGATGGAAAGATAGATTGGCATCACAATATGACTTGGCAAGGAAAGAATGTACAGGAAAAGTTTGCTATACTACCAGTACATAACTCTATTCACCAATACCATAACGGACTTACAAGCGAAGTTAAAGAGAAACTAAACAGAATAATGGCTAGTAGAATGTCGGAAGAAGAACTAGATTATTATTCCAAAGTAATCGATTATCGGAAGTTTTTAATTAAATAAAAAATATGTCTACAAAAGAAGAATTAACAAAACAATTAGGGAAAGCCGAGCAAGCAATAGAAGATATGATAAAAAAGGATGATAGAATAAGAGCAGATTTAAGTAATATTCTTGGTTCTTACAAAATGAAAAGTATGATGGGTTATAGTTCTCAAACAAAAGAAATAATAATATTATCTTGGTTACAAATATCAGCAGAGATAGGTAAACTATTAAATGGACAGAAAGAACTTGATAAAATTAACGATACAACCTCACTAGAAATTAACAACAAAAATTGCCAAGAGATAATTAGAGAGTTACAAGAAAAGTTAGAAAATAAATGATTACCTTAACAGGAGAACCTCTATCAACTAATAACTTGTATCGTTCACATTGTAAGTTTGGCTATCCCAAAGTGTATATGACTAAAAAGGGTAAAAAATTAAACCTTTCAGAAAAACAAAGACAAGCAATGTCTGATAGACAAAGTAAACATATGCAAGAGATAATTAAAAACAAAGGAACAATATACTCAAGAAGTAAAAATGGTTGGTATAAAATCAATCGTAAAAAATATTATTTTAGGAGTGGTTGGGAAGTTGTTTATGCTTGTTATCTTGAATGGTTAAAAAGCAAGAAAGAAATTAAAAAATGGGAATACGAACCAGATACATTTTGGTTTGAAAAAATAAAACGAGGAGTTAGAAGTTATCTACCAGATTTTAAGATATTTAATAATGATAAAAGTATTGAATATCACGAAGTAAAAGGATATATGGACAGTAGAAGTATCACAAAAATAAAAAGAATGGCGAAATACTATCCTGAAATTAAGTTGATAGTTATAGCGAAAGATGAGTATTATGCAGTAAAGAAATTTGAGAGATTATTTCCAGAAGCAAAGAAAATTAAAAAGAAAGTTTAGTATAGTTTATGAAGATGATAAACAAATCACAGAACTACATCTTTATAAAGGGTATTGTAAAGAAAAACCAAGAGTAGAAATTGAGATTATAAATTAAAATTAAAAGAATTATGAGAAACATATCAATTACATTTTTTACACTAGCCATATTATCAAGTTTAATTGTAACTATAAATTGGTATTTCCATATTGATTTTTTACCATTTACAATAGTATTTCAGCACTTAACAAATACACTAGGTTTAGCTGGTTGTTTGACCTTTATATTATCACTTAGGCACTAATTACTAAGTCCATTCTTGCGATATAAGCGATTTATATAGCAAAGATAGGTATTCTATCAACTATGACAAAATCACCTAAGAAAACTAAAAAACCACTAACGACTTCTCAGCCATTTGCTGGTATAATTAAGTTAGTTGATGGCAAGAAAAAGTTGAAAATAAACAGTCCACAATTCTACCAAGCACAACTAGAAATGTTCCCTGTAAATACACCAATAACTTTATGGCTTGACTCTCATAAATTGAAAAGGTCAGCACAACAAAATTCTTTTTATCATCTCTACAAGCAAATGATTGCAAATGAAACAGGTAACTCCGTAGATGAATTACACGCATTGTTTAAGGGAAAGTTTTTAAGCCAAGGCATTACAGAAGTGTTAGGAGAGAAAGTTAGGGTGGTTAAGAGTACAACAGAATTAACAAAATTAGAGTTTGGAGAGTTCTTAGAAAGGATTGAGGCTCTTGTAGATATTTCAATCCCTTCAACAGAAGAATACAATCCTACTCAATGGTAAATATTATGAAAGGTTATAAATACGGAAGAAAAATAAGTCTTGAAAAAAGGCAAGAAATAGTTGACTGGTATTTAGATGGTTATTCTACTAAAATTATTGCTAAAGAATACGGTATAGAATACTCAACAATATTTCATTATGTAAAAGATGTTAAACATCTAAGAAAACCACGAGTACCACCCAATACACCACTTGGAAAGAAACCAAAGACTATGGAAATTAAAAAAGATGTCATAATAAAAAGACGACCACAAAAATCTTATCAACAATATTTAGACGAAAAGAAAAAAAATGACTTCACTATCAAAGAAATACATATTAGTAGATGATTGGGGAAGACCAATATTAAAAAAAGGTTGTTATGGTCATTCATATTGCGAAAATTGCCATAAATTCTTTATTAAAAAGATTCCTACTCAGATTTATTGTTCAGTAAATTGTAGGGAAGAAAGTTATAAACAGTTTATCCCCACTTTTAGAAGTTGCAATCAAAAGTAGGTAATATATAATATAGATATGGATAAATTCGCTAAATTACAAATAAATAATTGTAGGCAGCAACCACAAGATTGTTTAAGTTCTAGCGAGCTTTTCCAGCAGTCTTGTGGTTTTTACTTGTAAATATTATGAAGATACAAAATAAAAGTAACGATAAAAAATATTTTACTATAATTCCTAATTATATTGCTAATCATTCTTCTGCGAATGACCAAGCTCTTTACTTTCAAATGAAGAAAATAGTTGGTGATAACGAGGGAATTTGTTATGCATCAGAAAAATACTTTAAAGATAAGTTAAAAATTGGTAGTAAGTCTCTTAAAAAATCTATCAATTACTTAAAAGAAAACGGTTGGATAGAAGAAGCTGGTACTAGAAAAGTTAAAACAGATGGAGGAAAGCAAGATGTAAGAGTTTATCTTGTTAAAGATATTTGGAAAATGAATACAGATTATTATCATAACAAAGGGGTGTCTGAAAGAGAACCCCTTACTGACAAAGGGGTGTTCAAGAGTAACCCAAGGGGTGTTCAAAAGGAAACAAAGGGGGTCGCTTCTGAGCAACAAAGAAGAACAACTAATAAGAACAAGAAGAAGAACATAGATTTTGATTTATTTTATAGTAAATTTCCTATTAAAAAAAATAGAGAGCAAGTAAAGAAAACTTGGTTTAAATTAGATAAAGAAAAAATATTACCAAAGATTGATGTTTTATTAAAAGCATTAGAATTACAAATAGCCGAGAAAAAACAATTAAAACAAGATGGTAAATTTTCTGCTGCTTGGAAATATCCCGCCTCTTGGCTGAATGCTCATTCTTGGGAAGATGAAATTACAAAAATAAAAAACTGGAGGTAGTTATTAGTTAATCTTTAAAAAATAAATGGATAAAAAAAATATAATTTTATTAGAAAAGAAGCTCTACGAATACAAAGGAGATGATGAGGTTGTTTCTTTTGAAAATATGAAAAAAATTGTTGCTGATAGAGGAACTCCAGATATTCAAATTAAATCAATGATACCGACACTAGATAGAACCTTAGGTGATTTTGTAGGAGGAGAGTTAGTTGTTGTTTCAGGTTTAACAGGAGAAGGGAAATCTCTTTTTTGTCAGACCCTAACAAATAACTTTTCTAAACAAGATATAGGTTCACTCTGGTTTACTTATGAAATGCCTCCACAGTATTTTCTTAAAAGGTTTGAAGGTAATATACCACTATCATATTTACCAAAAGAATTAACATCAAATAAAACAGATTGGTTGGAAGAAAGAGTTTTAGAAGCAAAGTTAAAATTTAATGTAAAAGCAGTTTTTGTTGACCACTTACATTTCTTAGTAGATTTAGCAAAGATAGGTAATTCAAGTTTAGAGATAGGAAGTATTGTTAGAAATATAAAAAAGGTAGCACTAAGGCAAAACATAATTATATTTTTAATTGCTCATACCAAAAAAATTCAAAGTGATAAAGAACTAAGTTTAGGAGATGTTAGAGATAGTAGCTTCATAGAACAGGAAGCAGATAGTGTTTTATATGTTTGGAGAAAGGAAGACGAAACGATTGATGATGAGTTAGTAAATGATAGGTCAGTATTAAAGATAGCAAAAAACAGAAAATTAGGAACAAAAAATACAAAAATAGAATTGAAATATGTAAATGGTAATTTAATGGAATTAGAAAAAAATGAATTTTAATGATTTAGTTCAAAAGAATAAACAAGAGGTATTAGATTGGTTTTATGTTTTAGATGAAAAACATAGATTAAAAATGACACCATATCCACTTAGAAGATTTTTAGGTAAAAGAATTTTTGAAATTGAAAAAGGAAGAGAACTAGATGATTTTGATAAGAGATGGATAACAAAGTTTGGGGCAGTAGATTTTATTAAAAAGTTCTATTAAAAATATATGAATAATAAACAAAAAATACAAGAACTAATTAAAAAATTAAGAGCAACAGATGACATTGAAGAACAAGATAACATAAAACAAGAAATTGATTTTTTAGAGGAAGATATAAATTAGATAAAATATTATAGATACTTAAATGTTTATTTCTTAGAAGATAGGACAGTGGACAGAGTTAATTTAACTTTTACATTATCAGTTGGTAATAAAAAAGAAAAGAAATAGTTATGAAAATATTAATAGCTTGTGAAGAAAGCCAAGCAGTTTGCAAAGCATTTAGAGAAAAAGGACACGAAGCATATTCTTGTGATGTTTTAGAGTGTTCTGGTGGGCATCCAGAGTGGCATATACAGGGAGATGTTTTAGAACAATTAGACAAAGGTTGGGATATGATGATAGCACATCCACCTTGCACTTATCTTTCTAATTGCGGTGCAAGATTTTTATATCCAAAAAAGATTTTGAATCAAGAGAGATACAAAAAAGGAATGAAAGGTAGAGATTTCTTTATGAAATTATATGAAGCAGATATTCCAAAGATTTGTGTAGAAAATCCTGTATCAAGTTTAATTTTTAAAATGCCACAATGTTCACAGGAAATACAACCATATCAATTTGGACATCCATTTAGTAAGAAAACTCGTTTATGGTTAAAAGGATTACCACAACTAAAACATACTTCTGAAATTAAGGAATTTGTTTTTTTACAGCCTTCTAATACAGGTGGTAAGAAGAAAGGGCAGAAATATCAATATGATAGTACAAAAATTGCTGGTAATTGGTTTAATAAAGGTGGAAAGGCAAGACAAATAAATAGGTCTAAGACTTTCAAAGGGATTGCAGAAGCTATGGCTAACCAATGGGGTTAAAACAACTTGACACAAGTAAAGTAATTTGATAATATATAGATATGTTCTATAAAATCTTAAAAAAAGATATAAATTATAAAGAAGTTTCTGAATTTAGTTCGGAAGTTTCAAATGATTTACATAGAACATTACATCAAGTCCACTTTTAAGTGGGCTTTTTGTATTCTAAAAATTATGCAAAAAATAAACACAAATTATTTAGTTGGAAAATCAAAAACATCAAAAAGAATATTAGATGTATTTATTGAGGGTTCTTCTCCAACAAGAAAACAAATACAAACCTTATATTGTGCTTGGTCAAAAACAGAAGTAAGGAAAAAACAAAAAAACGGATATAAATCAAAAAGACAGACAAAGTTAAAAAGAGCCAATAGACTTTATAACAAATTTATAAAGTTAGGTTATTGGAAAGAGAGGGAATAGTTCATTGAAAATAGAATAAGGGGGTGGTTTCAGTCGGCGTAAGACGGATTATTTATCTTGGACTTGTTCTTCTCGATTTATATTTTTTGTTTTCTTATTCTTTCCCACCTTCTTATCCTGTTTTTAATAGGAAGTCGTAGAGAAGCTCATTGATAACTAAATATTCAATATATAGTGGCGGAATTTTTAAAAGACGCTACAGGGTGTAGATTATTACGAGGTAGGTGGAAAAATCATCTTAATACTATCGTCAGTTTAATCGTATAAAGGTGGAAGTCCTTTATCTATGTATTGAATATTTAGTTCTTAATAGAACTACAGTGGTGCAGACCGAATTGGCGGACTTAGACACTTTAAAAACTAAGTAAACCCAATCTCTATAAACTCATTGACTTAATCTCAGGCAAAACACTTTTTTTCTTCTTATTATTTCCTTAAAGAGATAACAAGGGGGGCAAGGACTAGTAAAAGACTAACCTAAAGGAGTGCCTAGATAAGGACAAGAGGACTATATAGAGTTCTGATGGACTAGATAAGGTAAGTAAAGGGAGGGGGAAAGGGGGAAGTAATAACGGTTAACAAGTTAACAAATATGAAAAGAGAAACAACACACATAAGGATATACAAAACAAACAAAAAACTCTTAAAAGGGAAAGCAAACGAAAAAGACACAAGTATATTAAAACTATTAGATAAAATATTAAAGAGTTATTATAAGATAAATAAATAAAAACATGAATAAAAAATATAAAGTAATTAAGAAAATAAAAAATATCCGCGAAAGTATAAATGGTAATTGTCCTTTTTATCAAGAAATATTTAAACCAGCTGAATATAGTTTTAGTAAAATAGAAATATTATATTTAAGAATGTTTGGTTATATAAAAATAATCAACAATAATTAAACACTCTTAGTAGAAATTAAACCAGTTACTAAATAAGATAAATAAAAATATGCAGTATAAAGGAATAAACAAATTTTATATAGATATTGGGATAAGAGAAGATTACTCAAGACATTACTATAAGATATTTATATTTAGATTATTTTATTTGAGAAGTGTTCATGAAGAAGACCGAGGAGCAACATTAAAGTTTTGGGAAAATTATATTGGAATAAATTATGAATCAAAAGGTTGGAAATATAAAACCAATTACTAAATAAAATATAAAGGATATGAAAAAAGAATTTAATGAAACGCAGGTTGATAGTCTAAAAAAAATTTTGCA
>Ga0222637_1001037_pt1 | contig 10382 bp, 8 predicted proteins | sample AntAcemetagen143_FD_181149 | JGI IMG/M metagenome (GOLD analysis project Ga0222637, IMG submission 181149) | Saline water microbial communities from Ace Lake, Antarctica - #143 | ecosystem: Environmental > Aquatic > Non-marine Saline and Alkaline > Saline | place: Antarctica: Ace Lake | collected...
ATTAAATATGCAAAAGAATTTACTAAAGATATTGAATTTTCTCCTGAGGATGCATCAAGAACAAAACCTGAATTTTTGTTTGAAGTGGTTGAAAAAGCGATTAATGCAGGTGCAACAACAATCAACATTCCTGATACTGTTGGGTACACCCAACCAAATGAATATGGCGCGTTAATAAAATCAATTAAAGAAAATGTTCCTAATATTGATGAAGCAATTATTTCAGTTCATTGTCATAATGATTTAGGTTTAGCTGTTGCTAATTCTATTGAAGCGATTCGTAATGGTGCTGAACAAGTAGAGTGTACAATTAATGGAATTGGAGAAAGAGCTGGAAATGCTTCTCTTGAAGAAATTGTAATGAACATTTATACTCGAAAAGATTATTCTAATGCGTTTACCGAAATCAATTTTTCAGAAATAATGAATACAAGCAAAATGGTTAGTTCTTTTACTGGGTTAATGGTTCAAGCAAATAAAGCAATTGTGGGAAAAAATGCTTTTGCTCATGAATCAGGTATTCATCAACATGGAGTTTTGAATAATCCTGAATCTTATGAAATAATGAATCCAAAAATCGTGGGAAAAGAAACAGAATTAATTATTGGAAAACATTCCGGAAAACATGCTATAAAAAATTTTATTGAATCTCAAGGTTTTTCTTTTACTAATGAACAATTAGAAGAGGTTTCTTCAAAAATAAAGCTTCTTGCAGATAAGCAAAAAAAGATTTTTAATGAGGACATTATTGCATTAGCAAATCAAGTATCTGGAAAAATCCCTGAAGAAAATCAAATAATAAAAATTAAAGAAGTTAGTATTTCTACTGGAAATAAGATTAAACCAACTGCTAATGTAGTTCTTGATTTTGATGGTAAAGAAGTAATTGGTTTAGCAAATGGGCTTGGGCCAGTTGATGCAGTTTCTAAAGCAATTAAAAATGCGATTGGGGATTTTGAATTAAAAGAATATAATTTGAAAGCAATTACCGGAGGAACTGATGCTCTTGCTGATGTAGTTGTTTTAATTGACTACAATGGAAAAACTTATTCTGCAGAAGCAATTAATGAAGATGTCATAATGGCATCCACAAAAGCACTTATTAAAGCATTGAATAAAGGATTTATTACAAAACGGAGGAGAAAAAAATGAATGGAGCAAAAGCTTTACTAACTACACTAAAAAACCAAGGAGTTAAACATATTTTTGGTATTACTGGTGCAAGTGTGATTCCTCTTTTTGATGAACATTATAAAGACGACCATGGAATTAGATATGTTCATACTGTCCATGAACAAGGTGCAGTTCATGCTGCTGAAGGATATGCACGAGCAAGTGGAAAAGCAGGAGTTTGTATTTCAACTTCTGGGCCTGGAGCAACAAATCTTGTAACTGGAATAATGGATGCTTACATGGATTCTACTCCAATAATTGCAATCAGTGGACAAGTTTCAACTAATTTACTTGGGTGCGATGCTTTTCAAGAAAGCAATATGGTTGAAATTACCAAATCAATTACTAAAGCAAATTTTCAAGTTAAAAATTCAAATGAAATGGAGTCAACAATAAATAAAGCATTTCATTTAGCATTAAATGGAAGACAAGGCCCAATTCATATTGATATACCAAGAAATTTTTTTAATGAAGAAGTAACAGAACCAGAAATATATTCTGCTCCAAAAATAGAGCATAGTATTAATTTTGAAAAAATAAAAAAATCAGCAGAGTTGCTTCTTAATGCAGAAAAACCATTAATTCTTGTTGGTGGTGGAGTATTAAGCTCCAATGCGTCAAATGAGATAACTGAATTTGCAACAAAATTTGGAATTCCAGTAACCACAACCCTAATGGGTAAAACTGCATTTCCAGAAAATCATCCTCTTTCATTAGGAATACTTGGAATGCATGGACGAAAATCTGCGAATTATGCAATTGTTCATGCTGATGTTATACTTGCAATTGGAACAAGATTTAATGATAGAATAACTGGAAATATTAATTCTTTTTTAGAACATGGAAAACTAATTCATGTTGATATTGATACAAAAGAGCACGGGAAAAATGTTAAAAACGAAATCGATATTCATGCTGATGCAAAAGTTTTCTTAAAAGAATTAATCAAAGTATCTCAATCAATTGCTTTTAATAAAGAAACAACTTGGTCTGAAAAAATTAAAGAACTTGCAAAAGAATGTAATTGTAATATTAATATTGATTCTTCTCCAATTGATCCAAAAAGAATAATTTATGAATTAAACAAAGTTCTTGGAGAAAGCGATATTGTTACAACTGGAGTTGGTCAACATCAAATGTTTGCAGCTCATTTTTTGAAAAGAACAAAACCAAGAACATTTATTTCAAGTGGTGGAGCAGGAACAATGGGGTATGGTTTTCCAGCAGCAATTGGAGCAAAAGTAGCTTGTCCAGATGTAGAAGTTTTTGATGTTGACGGCGATGGTAGTTTTGGAATGGTTGTTCAAGAACTTGGAACTTGTAAAGAAGAAAACATTAAAGTCACGCCTATAATTTTTAATAATTCTTATTACGGAATGGTTAGACAATGGCTTGAATTATTTTATGAAAAACGTTATTCTGCAGTTAAATTAAGTAGTGTTCCTGATTTTGTAAAACTTGCAGAAGCCTATTCATTAAATGGAATTTCTGTTGAAAAACCAAGCGAAATCGAACCTGCATTAAAACAAGCAATAAAAAATGATGAAACAACAGTTATTAATGTAAAAATTGCAGAAGAATCAAATATTACCCCTATGTTTGGGGCAGGAGCACATGTTAGTGATATGTTTGGGTCTTGTGTGCCAGAAGGTTATTTTAAGAAACTATTGAAATAAAAAAATTATACTGAAAAAAAAACAAAATTAAGCAAGGGGGAATTGAAAATGGAAATTTTAAGAGAAGAAAATGCGAATATGAGTGTTTTAGAAGGAAAGAAAATAGCTGTACTTGGTTATGGTGCACAAGGCGAAGCACAAGCTTGCTGTATGAAAGATTCTGGATTAGATGTAATTATTGGTTTAAAAAAAGAAAGCAAGTCTTGGAGTAAAGCAGAAAAATATGGTTTTGAAGTTTTTGAAACAAGTGAAGCTGCAGAAAAAGCAGATATTATTCACGTGCTTATTCCTGATGAAATTCAAGGAGAAGTTTTTGAAAAAAGTATTAAACAACATTTAACCCAAGGAAAAACTCTTTCATTTTCACACGGATTTAATATTTGTTATAAATTTATTACACCTGTTGAAAATGTTGACGTTATAATGGTTGCGCCAAAAAGTCCAGGAACCGAAGAAAGAAAAAGATTTTTAGAAGGATTTGGAGTGCCTGGATTAATTGCAGTAAAACAAAATCCAAGCGGAAAAGCAAAAGAAGTTGCTCTTGCAATGGCAAACGCAATGGGCCTCACAAGAGCGGGAGTTCTTGAATGTACTTTTGAACAAGAAACTTACGAAGACCTTTTCGGCGAACAGGCAGTTCTTTGTGGAGGAACAGCAGACCTAATTAAAGCTGGATTTGAAACACTTGTTGAAGCAGGTTATCCTCCAGAAATGGCTTACTTTGAATGTCTTCATGAATTAAAATTAATTACAGATTTAATTTATGAAGGTGGCCTCGAGCACATGTGGAAGGTTGTTTCTAATACTGCTGAATATGGTGGAAGAACAAGAGGCAAAACAGTTATTGGTCCTCATGTAAAAGAAAGAATGAAAGAAATGCTTACTGATATTGAATCGGGCAAGTTTGCTAATGAATGGATTGGTGAACATCGTTCGGGTTCTGAAAATTTTAAAAAACTTAGAGAAGAACAAGACGCTCATCAAATAGAAATAGTTGGAAAAGAAATCCGAGCGCTTTTCAAAAAGAAGGAATGAATTTTAATGAACGCAAAAATAGCAGTTCTCCCTGGAGACGGAATTGGGCCAGAAATAACCGACCAAGCAGTACTTGCATTAAAAAAAATTAACGAAAAATTCAACCACGAGTTCGAATTTATTGAAGCAGACTTTGGTTACGTTGCTTACTTAAAACACAAGCATTGTTTTCCTGAAGAAACCAAAAAAATTTGCAAAGAATCAGATGCAATTCTTCTTGGAGCTGTTGGTGATTGGAGAGCCGATGAATTGCCTATTGAAGACAGACCAGAAAGAAGTGCTTTGTTACCAATAAGAAAAATGTTTGATTTGTACGCAAATATTCGTCCAGCAAAAGTTTTTTCCTCATTAGTAGATTCTTCTCCTCTAAAAAAAGAAATAATTGGAGACGGGTTTGACTTGGTTACAGTTAGAGAATTAACTGGGGGAATTTATTTTGGAAAAAAAGAAGAAGCAAAAGATGGTTCCTGGAGAAGCGATGAATTAAAATATTCAAAACCTGAAGTTGAAAGAATTGCTAGAAAAGCATTCAAAATTGCACAAGGAAGACCACGTAAAAAATTAACTTCAGTTGATAAAGCAAATGTTCTTTTTTCAAGTACTCTTTGGAGAGAAGTAGTTGAAGAAATTCATAAAGAATTCAAAGATGTTGAATTGGACCATTATTTTGTTGATAATGCTGCAATGCAATTAGTGAAAAACCCCGGTCAATTTGATGTTATTGTTACAAGCAACATGTTCGGTGACATCCTTAGTGATGAAAGTTCAATGATTGCTGGTTCGCTTGGAATGCTTCCAAGTGCTTCTCTTGGAGAAGGAAGTTTTGGATTATACGAGCCAATTCATGGTTCTGCACCAAAATATGCTGGAAAAGATGTAGCTAATCCAATTGCAACTATTCTTAGTGCGGCAATGTTACTCAAGTATTCTTTTGGACTTGAAAAAGAAGCAAAAGCAATTGAATTGGCAGTTGAAAAAGCAATTGAAACCTATCGAACAAAAGACATTTTTGTAGAGGGAAAAATCCTAGTAGGTACAAAAGAAATTGGACAAAGAATTACAGATTTAATTTGAATAATTAGTTAAATAATTCCCATTGGCAACCCACTCTTTACTTATGTTTATATTGGGTTTTCAATCCTTTTTTTGTATGCTATTATCAAAATCAAAATATTTAGTTGGCTTGCAATGCTTGAAAGCACTTTGGATTCAAGTTAATGCTAAAGACGAAATTCCTTCTATTAGTGAATCCCAACAATTTATTTTTGACCAAGGAAATGCTGTTGGAAATATTGCAAAAAAACTTTATCCTACGGGAGTAGATGTTAATGTTTCTGATTTTATGGGTTCAATTAACGAAACAAAAAAGTTAGTTGAAAAAAGAAAAACTATTTTTGAAGCAGCGTTTATGAAAAATAAGCTTTATGCTCGAGCAGACATTTTATTACCAATTGGAGAAAATGAGTGGGATATTGTTGAAGTAAAAAGCTCAACCAGGGTTAAAGAAATTAATTTACATGATTTGTCTTTTCAAAAATTTGTTTATGAAAGTTGTGGTTTAAAAATTAGAAAAACTTTTTTGGTATTCATTAATTCAAAGTACGAACGAATCAATGAACTTGATTTGAAAGAATTATTTTCTCAGGAAGACGTAACTGAAAAAGTTAATGATATTAGCAAGGGAATTGAGTCAAGGATACAAAAAATGTTTGATGTTTTATTTATTAAAAAAAGACCTGAAGTTTGTATTGGAGTGAATTGTAAAACCCCTTATGAGTGTAGTTTGAAAAATAATTGTTGGAATTTTTTGCCAAAAAATAACGTGTTTAATTTGTATAGAGGTGGAAAAAAATCTTTTGAATTATTTGAAATGGGAGTAAATTCAATAAAAAATATTCCTGATTCTTTTACTTTAAATGAAAAGCAACAAATTCAATTTGATTGTGAAAAAAATAATCGTTTTCATATTAATAAAGAAAAAATTAAAGATTTTTTAAAAACATTAAATTATCCGCTTTATTTTCTTGATTTTGAAACATACAATACAGCAATTCCAATTCACAATAAATCAAAGCCTTATCAACAAATTCCTTTTCAGTTTTCTTTGCATATTCAACAAGAAGAAAATTTCGAATTAGTGCATTATTCTTTTCTTGCAGAAGGAAACAAAGATTCTCGTGAAGACTTTTTGAAAAAATTAAAAGAATTACTTGGAGAAAAAGGTAGTGTTGTTGTTTATAATGAAGCATTTGAAAAAGCACGTTTAAGAGAATTAGCAGTTCTTTTTCCTGAAGAAAATGAATGGGTCGAACAAACTAATTCTCGAGTGGTTGATTTGCTTATCCCGTTTAGAAATTTTGATTATTATGATCCTGTGCAATGTGGTAGTGCTTCAATAAAAAAAGTTTTACCTGCAACAACAAACAAAAGCTATTCTGAAATGGAAATAAACAATGGAGGAATGGCAAGTACTCAATTCTTATACATAACTAACTTTTTTCAAAAGCCAAATCTCCCTTTAGAAATCGAAATTAAAAAGACAAGAGAAAATTTAGAAAAGTATTGCGAATTAGATACTCTTGCAGAATACTTGATTCTTGAAAAATTAAAAAAAGAAGTTAAATAATAACTTATTATACCCAGAATTAGTAAACTACTTATGGTAAAAGATACTAAACCAAAAAGACGTTTGATTATTACTAGAAATGTTCTTGCGGCTGTTACTGCTGGAATTATTGCAGTTAGTGGAGTAGAAGCAAATAGACTTAGATTAGGTGAAAAAGCACATGCTGAAGCAGTTAGTATTGCCGTAAAAAAAGGAATTCCTGTGGATGTGGTAAATAAAAGAAGACGTGAAATTTGGGATTCATTAGGTATTTCTAGACCGCCTAAAGGAAAAGCTGCTTTGGCATTATTTTATGCTAAAATGATTCATTATTCTTATACTGCTGAAAAACAATTACTTAATGAAGTTAAATCTGGAAAAATTTTAAAAAAAATGAAACCCCTAAAAAAAGAAAAACCTAGAGAACCAAAACCACGTCCAAAAAATTTAAGAAATTCAACTAATGTTATGGCAAGAGCAACTAACCGAATGCCGAGGTCTAATTTACCTCGAAGAAGATGAGCTTAATTTTTTAATTCTTTTTTTAGTTCATTTGTTCTGGTTTCGAGTAATTTAAATCCTTTATTCCAAAAAGTTTTCGAATTAATGTTAAATCCTTGTTCTTCTAAAATATTTTCTGGCGAATCGCTACTTCCTGCTCCAAAAATATTCATTATAGTGTTTGAAAAATCGTTTCCTTCTTTTTTATATGTATCAAATAAACTCAGTACTAATAAGTTTCCGAACGCATAAGAGTAACAATAAAATGGCGAGTGAAAAAAATGAGGGATGTATAACCATTCGTTTGAGAAACTTTCGTTTACTTTTAATGCTGAACCAAATTGTTCTTTTAATGTTTTAAAATAAACCTTTGATAATTCTTCAATTGATTTGCCTGATTTAATTTTTTCAAATGCATTTATTTCAAATTGAGTAAAATATGCTTGTCTTGAAATTGATGCAAAATCTTCATCCATTTTATTTATTAATAATCCAATTTTTTCTTTTCCTTTTGTTTGTTCTACAATTTTGTCAAATAAAAGCATTTCACTAAACAGTGAGGCAGTTTCTGCTAAGCAAAGTGATGAGTGTGTGTAATGGTTTGTGGGTTGTTTTTCATCTGCAATCATGAAATGAACTCCATGTCCAATTTCGTGCATCATTGTAAAAACATCTCTTTGTTTGCCTACAAAATTTAACAAAATATATGGGGATATTCCCTTTGTTATTCCTGCACAAAAAGCTCCACTTTGTTTGTTCTTTATTACTGTTGAATGCACGTGATTATCAGTAAAAATCTTTTTTGCTAATTCTCCTGCTTTAGGATTAAATTCATTAAAAGTATTTAGAACCATTTTTTTCGATTCTAAAAAAGAATAATTTTTTTCTTTTGTTAAGTAGGGAGCATAAAGGTCGTATCTATCAATTTTTTTTAATTTTAGGGCTTTTGCTTTTAAGCGTAAATATTTTTGAAATACTTCTTTGTTATTCCGAGTAGCAGAAATTAATGAGTTTACTGTTTTTTCATTAACATCGTTATCAAAATTTCTTGTATTAATCGCGGTTTTAAATCCTCTTAATTCAACATTTTCATTATCCCAATCTGAAACAATTCCTCTATAAATTTCTCCAAGAACTTTTTTATTTTCAAAGTATTTTTTAAAAATAAGGTTGTATGAGTTTACTCTTTCATTTCTTTTTGCGCTATGTTTGTATTGATTAATTTTTTCTAATGGTAATTTTTTCCCATTCCAATCGTAAACAAATTGATTAGTGATTAAATCATATAATTTTGTTAATTGTTCTTCTCCACTTAAATCTTTTATATTAATTATTTTTTCTTCTTTTTCACTTAAAGCATGTTTTTTGTAATCATAAAGTCGCTTTAGCATATACTTGTATTTTGGTGTTGCAGAAATAAATTTTTTTGCGGTTTTTTCATCAAGTTCTTTGAACCAAATACTAAAAAAAAGCAATTTGTTTCCTAGTTTAGTAAGAGTTTTAGAAATATTTGCATTATAATTTAGTCTGTTTGAATCAGCAGTATTTTCAGTTAACCAAAGACTAGCAAACCCACCTAATAATGAACTTAATTCTGAAATTTTTTCTTTTTCTTCAAGTAATTTTTCAAATTCTTTTTGGGAAAGTTTTGAAAGTTTTTTTCGAGAATTAGAAAAAGAATCAACTTGAGTATTTAGTTCTTTTAATAGTACATTAGCTTGATTTTTTTTATACAAATCTTCTAAATTCCATTCAACCAAAACAAAAAACAACTCCTTATTTTAATAAAACTAGACTTAATAAAAATGCTTCCATTAAAAAAAGAAACCGAGTAAAAAATTTAGCAAATCTTAATGTTTATATAATTTTAAAGCAATATATTTTTATGATAGATTTTGCATGTAAAAAATTTGATTTAACCGAGATTATAAAATGTAGTTTAAACTTGACTATTTTTGAATTTGATTTACTTGAATTCTTAATTAAAAATGATAAAAAATGGCTTAGTGCTAAGGATATTTCAAAAAAGCTAAATGTTGGTTTATCTACTGCTCAAAAAGGAGTAAAAAAATTAAGTGAAAAAAACATTTTATTACTCAATCAAAAAAATATTTCTGGCGGAGGATATTATTTTGTTTATAAAATTGCGAATAAACAAAGGATAAGAAAAAATATTTTAGCTATAGTTCATAATTGGGTCAAAAATGTAGAATTAAAAATTAATAACTGGTAGCAGTGTCTCTATTATCCAAAAGATTCTGTAGATACTTCGATTCATTTAAATAGTATTTCTAATTTTTATAGATACTGTTAGTAAGGAGAAACTTAAATGACTAAACAAAAAGTTAATAAACAATCTTTAATTGGGGAAGTTTATCATGAAATTGAAGAATTTGGAAATAAAAAATATGCCCATATTGGTTTTAGAGATAAAGAAAATAAATTTGGGGATATGCTTGCAGGAATAGTTCCTGAAATAGGAATGACAAGGAAAGTAAAAGTAACTTTAGAACTCTTGTAAAAAATTAAATATTTCTACTAAAATAATTACAATAAAAAAAATAAACTATATTGTTTAGTGTGAAAAATAAAAAAAATAAAATGTGGAAGGAATAGTTTATGAAACAAATGAATCGATTGAAAAATTTTCCAATAACTTTTTTAGCAATAATCCTTGGGTTAACTGGTTTTTCGTTAGCATTGCAAAAAGCAGAGCAAATACTAAACCTTCCTTTTTCGATTTTTCCTTTGTTTTTAGGGATTTCAATAATTTTAGGGATTGTTTTTACAATAATTTATGTTTTCAAAATAATAAAGTTTCCAAAAGAAACCAAAGAGGAATTCAATCATCCTGTAAAAATGAATTTTTTTCCAATAATTGCAAAAGTATTGCTTATTTTGAGTATAATATTTCTTCCTTTAGATATGAGTATTTCAAAAGTATTATGGATTTTAGGAATAATTTCTCAATTAACTTTTTCAATAGTAGTTGCGTCTTCATGGATTAAGCATTCTAAATTTCAATTTAAACACCTCAATCCAGCTTGGTTTATTCCTATTGTTGGAAATTTAATTGTTCCAATTGCAGGAGTTGCGCATGGCTTTATTGAACTTTCTTGGTTTTTTTTCAGCATTGGTTTTTTCATGTGGCTTACTTTATTTATAATAGTTTTCAATAGAATGATTTTTCATCATCCAATTCAAGAAAAACTCCTTCCTACATTATTTATTTTATTTGCCCCGCCTGCAATAGCATTTATTGCTTATGTAAAACTTGTTGGAGAAATAGATATTTTTGCGAAAATGTTTTTCAATTTTGCAATCTTTTTAGTAATACTTATTTTTGCCCAAGTAAAATCATTTTTAAAAATAAAATTTTATATTTCTTGGTG
>Ga0222637_1001054_pt1 | contig 10248 bp, 7 predicted proteins | sample AntAcemetagen143_FD_181149 | JGI IMG/M metagenome (GOLD analysis project Ga0222637, IMG submission 181149) | Saline water microbial communities from Ace Lake, Antarctica - #143 | ecosystem: Environmental > Aquatic > Non-marine Saline and Alkaline > Saline | place: Antarctica: Ace Lake | collected...
AACTGCTAAACTTGCTACCAATTCTGTAACAAATGTTAAGATAGTAGATGCTACAATAGATTTAACAGCTAAGGTAACAGGAACGCTCCCTGTAGGAAGTGGTGGAACTGGAGTAACTGCGACTGCTAATGCTGCTAATGGCGTGGCTGTTTGTAATGCTTCGGGATATATTACTGATGAATTTGAAACTTATGATAGCGATTGGTTTGCTGCATCTGCGTCTTCTACTTATGCTAAAACGCACAGTTTAGGAACCACTGCTGTCTCTTGGACGCTCTATGCGTCTGATTCCGCAACAGGAGCAAGCAATGTATTTGTATTAGGCGATGCTTATGCCTCTTATGATAATATGCAAAATCATGGTTCTTTTATAACGGATGTAACAACGACTACTTGCAATATCAGAACTTCAAATCGTATAGCAGCAGTAATTGGAACACATGTATCAGGCGGTGGCGATGGCTGGACTTCCGGTTATCTTAGACTAATTGCAGTAGCACTTGACTAAGGAGGATTTATGAAGATTATATCAATGATTTTGGCAATACTGTTATTCACAGTAAACGCACACGCTTTAATTGTAATCTATGACTCTGAGACAAAAGAAGTACTCACTGTTGGCAGTTATGATGATACTTTAGTACCTGATGGCTACGAAAAGGCTGAGTTAAAAGGGGAGATGAAAGATTGGAGCTTTCCCGAAAATCCTACAAATTGCTTTTTTAAAGCTGGAGTCTTTGTTGTTAATGGAAAGAAATTAAGCGATGAATATAAGAAACAAGAAGATTTAGTTATCGAGCGAGCAAAGGAAGCAAAAATACAGGACAAGATGAGAGATATGGCGATTAAGGAATTAGAAAAAGAGGGGGAAATTTAAGGACAATTATGGATACTAGATTTAAAAAGGGTCAACATGCTTCACCTAAAACGGAATTTAAAAAGGGTCAACGCGTTTCGCCTGAAACGGAATTTAAAAAAGGCAACAAGGCTCATTGGAAAGAAGGTAAGCCACTGTGTCTTGTTTGCGGAAAAGAACTAACGACCTATCACACAAAACGATGCATGTTGTGCTCTATTATTTTTAGGAGAGGATATAATTCAAGTAATTGGAGGGGTGGTTTAAATAAAAACAAATCTCATGTTTTGAATCGTAAAAAAGCATGGAGACAGAATAATAGAGAAAAAATATATAAATCTAATAATGAATATCAGAGACGGAAAAATAAAACAAAACTTACAATTAAAACAATTCAACTCATATATGAAGATAACATTAAAAAATACGGAACACTTACTTGTTATCTTTGTATGAAGTCGATTCCTTTTGGCAAAGACCAGCTAGAACACAAAACACCGTTGTCGAGGGGCGGAACAAATGAGTATAGTAATTTAGCAATTTCTTGTCAACATTGTAATTGTCGTAAACATGATAAAACTGTAGAAGAATACACACAAAAAAGGGAGGAATAATGGGAAATTTTTTAAGTGGTTTATTCGGAGGTGGCGAAGATGCACCTCAAATTAACGTAGACATTCCAGAATTTCGCGAAGATGAGTATATCCTAAAGGGTAATCAGGCACTATTTCCAAAAGGTCAAGAATGGCTTTCGGGAGACTTCGGCTTCGATATGCCTGAATACGGAGCATCACCTTACTACGGAGAGTCACAAGAGGCATTATTTGGACTCAGCAAGGGACTTTTAACTGGCAAGGTTCCCGAAGCATATAGGTCTTTGATGCAATCTGGTGGAGATGAATATAGCGAAATGATGCGTGGTGTCAAGAGAGATGTTACCACCGGCGTTCAAGAAGACCTTGCTAAGCGCGGTGTTACTCGCGGGGGCATAGGAACATCTGCCATATCAAAAGCCATGGGTGAAGTCTCAGGAAAATATGGATATGAAGATTACTTAAGAACACAGGAGAATAAGGCTGCTTTGCTCGGATTAGGCACAGAGGCTATGAGTGGAGTTAGGTCTGCTGGATTAACTGAATCTGGACAGAGAAATGTCTTTGGTCTTGATGTCGCAGGAAAAACTATGACTGGTATGGGCATGGGCGCAGATGTATTAAGTGGTGTTCGTGAAGCTGGTCTTGATTTAAGCAGAATTAGGTCAAGCGCTGATTTAGGTAGTGCTCAATTATCTGCAAACATACAAGGACAAAATATACAGTTACAACAGGCACAAGAAGCAAGCGAAAATCAAATGTGGTCTGACTTATTACAAGCTGGAGTCGGGCTTTTTGGAGCTGCCTCGGGAGCTGGAATGTTTAGTGGTGGTGGCGGTAATACCTTAGATAAAGATGTTTGGAAGAAATCAATAGCTCAACCAGGCACGTTAGGATAAATAACAGGAGGTTTTATGGATAGAAGAACTTTAGCAATAGCAACAGGATTAGCCAAGGGCATGAATGATGCCGTTAGCAACTATACAAAAATTAAAGAGGCCAAGGCTAAGTTAAAACAAAACGAAGAAGCTTTTAATATTAACATGAAGCTTAAGGAAGCCCAACTCAAAGAAGCAGAGGAGAGGCTAGACCCTTTTTATGTTAAGGCTAAAAGAGAAGAATATAAAAACACTATTAAACTGGGAAAACTTGAGTTTTTACAGAATCGTTTTAACCTTGATAAAAAAAATTCTGATAACAGGAGAGAAATCGAGGATATAGATAGAGGTAAAAAGATAATGCAAGACAAAATGAAAGGAATGTTTCCTGACCTCAATGTTACTCAGAAAATTGGGGATACTACGGTAACGACTAAGGGGGCGAGTGATGAACTTACTCCTTTTCAGCAAGAACAGGGTAAACAGAGAAAGAACAAGGCTATTGGTGGTATGAAAAGAATGTTATTAGACGAGTCCGATAGTGAAGGAAATAAATTTACAGATGAAGTTATAATTTCCTCTGCTATGGCGGGTACTGGATTAGATGCAGATTGGCTTAAAAATAAATTACAAGAAATAAAGTCTCGGAGACCAACAAAAGAGAGCTTGTTTCAAAAAGGCAAAAGAGGGTTATCGAATATTTTTAACTTCTAAGGGGATATAATGGCTAATTTATTACAAAAACTTCAAGCTAAATATTTCGGGGGTGAAGAAGATAAAGAGGAATTTTCTGTCATAAGGGATTATATAAAAGGACACGAAGGAACTGAGCTAAAACCTTATAAAGATACTTCTGGAAATTTAACAGTCGGCTCAGGGCATTTATTTAAAGAAGGCGAACCCGTAGTTGAAAAAACCCAACCAGAGTCTGATGCTCTATTAGATGAAGACGTTAGAACTCATATTGAAAAAACCAAAGATTTATTTCCTGATTACGATAAATTCCCCATAAGCGTAAAAAAAGCCCTTGTAGATGGAAGATTTAGGGGTGATTATACAAGTGAGCATAAGACAACTCAGCTTATAAACAGGGGTGATTTCCTTTCCGCTTCAAATGAATACATAAATAGACAGGACTATCGGGAATCCAAGGCAAGCGAGGGAAAACCAAATGCGTTTACTGGTGTATATAAAAGGTTAGATGAAAATGCTAAGTTGTTAAAGGATTATGGAGAAGAATCGGATTTAAAAGCAGGTATTCCACAATTAAAAGCATTGACTCCTGAAAAAATAGCTCAATCAAGAGGCATGACCCCAGATGAAAAAGATTATTTTCAGATGAGAAGAAATATTGATTTAATAAAAAAGTATCCTACCGATTATGTCGGTGGAAACAAAAGATTAGAAGCTGTTATAAAGGGTATATTCCCAGGAACAACTGAAACCGAAACGCCTGGAATTGAAGAAGCATACCCAGGGGCTACATTTGCTGGAAACATGGGAAGAATAATTGGTTTAGCTTGGCTAATAGGGCCAACGGCTGCAATCCCAGCACAAGCATTAGAAAAAACTACCGCATTGCATATTTTATCAAAGTTTTATCCTTCCGCAACCAGAGTAATAAGTGGTATGATAACTTCATCTCTTACTGGTGCTGGTGTTTTTGGTATATCGGAAGCCGAAAAGCAAGCATTAGGAACAGAAAAAGCCGAACCTGTCAAGATAGTAAAGGAAGCTGGTTGGGGAGCGTTGAGGTGGGCTCCGTGGGGAATAGTTAGGGGGACTAAGGTTGGATTATTTGATACTAAACCCATAGTTGCTTCGCTAAAAAGAGCTGGGCTTGCAGGTGGATTAGTTGGAACAGGAACGGCCATTGAAAACTTATTAAGAAAACATAAAATAGGAGCAACAGAGCTTCAAGATATTTTATTAAATAGCTTATCCGCCATGGTATTACATGGAATAAAAGGAAAAATAAAAGCTGGAAAATTACATCAAAAAGATATTGATGTTTTTGCTAAAGACTCCATTAGGGTAAGATTACAAAGAACTCGACCAAATATGCCTGAAAACGAAAGAGAGGCACTTACATCTCTTTTAGCAAATAACAAGTTAATGGGTAAGTTTACGTCCTCTATATCAAGTTCGGTTCAAAAAGGAAAAGACATTGTTACTCAAATGGGGCTTACGTCAGAAAAGGGATTTGTTAGAACGGGCTCAACCAAACAAATAGCAAGCATAGCCAAGCAATTTAAAGTATCTCCTGAGTTAATCACTGAAGCTGTCAAAACAGGAGTCTTCACGGGTCTTCCAGCTCAAGCAGTTAAGGCAATTCAGGCATTACAGCCTACCCCCGAAGCAATAGAAACAAAAGAACCCATCATAGCCGAAGCCAAGAAGTATCCTGATGCAAAGAGTTTTGTGGGGGGGCAGGTTGAAACTCATAAGGATATAAAATATCTTGACCCTGAATTATATGACAATAGAACTGATTTTGTTAGAGATATTGAAAAGTTAAACCCAATTCCTGGTGGATTTAATAGAGATATAGCAATGAAGCAGATAAATACAGCTTTTGAGTTATGGGGAGATAAAGACCCAAGCAAAAGTGTAAGGGAAATTCTTGTTGATAAAGTGGATTTAGTAGAATATCCATTAGGTTATGAAATGGATTCTCCAAAAGAAGTTACAAAACCGATAGAGGTTATTTATTCAGAAGGGAGATATAGATTAGTTGATGGTAGACATAGACTCGCACAAGCCAAGTTTAATAAACAGAAAACTATTAAGGCTACCGTAGAAGGAGAAACCCCGATAGTCAATCTCACCGATACATGGAACAAAGCCCATGCTAAACCCCAAATAAAGCCCATTTCGCCCTTGAAACCTTCTATTACAGCCCCAAAGCCCCCTGAAGTCGTAAAAGAGGTCGTTGCACCAGGGGGGTCTCTTAAAACGGCTAAAATGGATATTTTAGATAGACCCCTTGACGTATCTGAACAAACAAAGTATACTATAAACGAAAGGACAATAGCTCATGGCTCCGAAAAACAGTTTCAAAAAAATATCAGTCAAGCCTCAGAAGATATACGGAACATTCACACCCCCGGAACCTTACGGAAATTCCCTCTCTCAAAAATTGCTGAAGGAATCGAACGAAGGGGTTTTGTTGACTTCAGGGGTAGAGAAGTTCAAGATATTCACGAAATAGCAGAAATAGCATCCGCCTTTCGCCATCCCAAAATAGAACAACTCCAAACTATTTTTATAAAAAACAATGAAATAATAGCCCACCAAGTAGTTTCTTCGGGGTTGCCTGATACTGGTTATTTCGGTGAAAAATTAGCTTACAACATAAAAAGAGTCGCTGATAAGCTTGGTGCAGACGAAGTTTATTTGGCACACAATCACCCATCTGGAGACCCAAGCGTATCACAATCCGATGCTCAGATGACGGCAAGTTTATCAAAAAAATTGTCAGGAAAGTTAAAGGGGCATATTGTAATAGATGATACAGATTATGGGTTAATTACAATAGACATTGGCGGAAAGTCTGCCTCGGCTGAGTATTTTTCATTTAAAGAACCGAAAGAGTCTTATAGGAAGGGTGTTTATAAAATAGGGAAAGAATTAAACGCTACGAGTGTGGCAAAAATTGTTAGAGGATTTGTTAAGGACAATAAAGCAAGCATTGTGTTTCTAGATATTAAATCTCATATTTTAAGCATTGACAATATAGATTTAGAGAAAAACCTATATCAATACATTGAAGATGCTAAAAAGAATTACGGTTCTCCACGATATGTTATTGCACATAAGAAGGGATTTGACCTTAAACTGAAAACAGCTCCCGATGGATTGCTTGATGTTATAGAAATAGAAGGAAACAAATTTATATCGGGGAGCATTCGTCAGCCAATAGAAAAACCAAGAGATACTGGAATATATCGTATTCAGGAAACGCCTGAAATCGCTATATCGGAAGAAGAACAAAAACTGTTTCCTAAGTTTGGGACAGAGGGAGAAGGCTTTGTATTATATAAAACACCTTCCGAGATAAAGGCCATGAAAGAGTCCCCTGCGTTAAAAGAACAACAGAGAATGGCTAAGTTGCAAGAAGCAGAAATACAAAGAAAATTAAAACTACAAAAAGAAAAAGAAAAACTTGGAGAATACCTTGCCAAACCAACTCCGGGTAAAATAAAACCTGCCATACATGAAAAAACTGGATATACGAAATTAGTAGATAAAATATCCACAACCGAGTATCAGGTATTGAAAGAACAGCTAAGAGCCGAAGCAAAAGGGGCAAAGATAGGTTATCGAGTAGGCAAAAAAGAAGTCAGGAGCCTTGAAAGCATAAAAAAAGATACAGAGGCCACGGTAAAATCATTAACTCACTTAGGAAAACTTGATTTGCCGATAGAATACAAAGACATTATAGACTCTGAGCTTGAATCGCTCGGTTTATTGGAAGGTGAAAGACCATTAAGGGCTAAAAAGAAACTTGCTGAGTTTATAGAAGAACAAAAAGCCAAAGGAGAGTTGATTCCCTTATCTGAATCAGAGGTCGCATTAGCGGATTATACTGATTTAAACACCGCAACTCTTGATTTACTTAAAAGAAAGAAAGACATACTTAAACAAATAGCACATATCGGGAAAGAAGCCAAATATGTAACCTTACAGAACGAGCGTATAGAGTTAGATAGAGTTATTCAGCAGACAAGTAATCAAATCTATACGACCACTGGAAAGGAACCACAGGGCTTTGAAGGTCAGGTAAAATTCCCTTCACAGAGAAGAAAAGGCACTCTTCAATCTACGATGAACAAGATAGATGCCTATTTCGCACATCAGAGAAAAGTAGAGTTTATGTGTAGAACCTTCGATGGCAATAAGTTTGGGAAGTGTCAGAAGTATATAAGTGAGCCTATACAGCAAGCCTATAACAAGGAAGTCCTTACTAACGAAAAAGATTTAACCTCTTTTAGAAACCATATAAAAGCAAACTTCTCTGATAAAGAATTTGACGAGTTGTTCTCAAAAGAATTTCCTATTGCTGGAAGAAAAATGACCAAGCAGGAAATGATGGGAGTTTATCTCAATAGTTTAAACGAGGGCAACCTTGAAAGACTTGTCAGGGGGTTTGGTATGTCTCCTGAAGAAATATCAATAATCTCTGGAAAGTTATCTGTTAAGGAAAAAGCTCTTGCTAATTTGATGCAACGAACAGTCGATGGCAAATGGAACGCTATATCTGGCGTTAAGGAAAAACTTACTGGCAAGAGAATGGGTAAGGTCGAAGGCTACTGGCCTATCTATACAGACAAGGAATTATCAGCACAGGCAATGCTCCAAGAGGCCCAGAAGGACTTGTTTCAAGATGTGTTAAATAAAACCTTCATAGAGCGAGGGTTTTCAAAGGAAAGGGTTGGGGGTTCCGCACCAGTAGACCTAAACGCCTTCAGCGTCTTTTCAAATCATATATCAAGGGTAAATCACTTCATATCCCACGCAATACCAGTAAAGAATGTCCAAAAGGTTATAACTACTCCTCAAATAAAGCAAGCCATAACTGATGGATTAAGTGAAAATTATTATAAACAGTTCCCCGTTTGGTTAAGAAGCGTAGCGAATCCCAAGACTTATTCAATGGACTCCTCAGAGAAGGTTCCTGCGTGGCTAAGAAAGAAAGCTACTTCTGCTATGTTGGGATTGAAGACTTCAGTATCATTGGTTCAGTCTGGTTCGTTTACCTTAACTGTTCACGAAATCGGATTCAAAGATGCTACGGCTGGATTATTAGAGTTTTATAAACACCCGATAGAAAACATAGAGTTTATATACAGTCAATCTCCCCAAATGAAGTTCAGGGCAAAGACGTTTGATAGAGATGTAAAAGATTGGCTTGAATCAAGAGATGCTAAGAGTATTATTAAGGGAGACGCTAAAAAAGGCGCAGTTCTTTACTCAATGATAAAGACTGTAGATAAATTCACAACCTTGCCTTCTTGGTTGGGAGCATATAACAAGAACATGAAATTAAGCAATGGCAACATTGAAGAGTCGGTTAGGTTTGCCGACGGTGTCGCGAGGAGAACTCAGCCTTCAGGAAGTGCCAAAGATTTATCTGCTATGTCAAAGGGTAGTGAGTGGAAGAAATTGTTTACAATGTTCTATACCCATTTCTCAAATTATCAGAATCAAATGGTTAGCATAATGGATACATTAAAGTTCTCCCCGGAACACCCATTGAGGAAAGCTGGAAATGCCCTTACTGCGTATTGGTGGGTTGCGGTTGCTCCGGCTCTTATGGCTAAGTTCATTCGCTCTGGTGGCAAAGAAAGAAATTGGCAAGAATACGCCAAAGCAGTTATAAAATATGGATTTAGTGGCTTAATTGGGATAAGAGATGTGGTTGGTAATATCATAGATGAAAGATATGACCCTATGACTTCTCCTGCACTTGCGCTTCCGACAGCAGTAGCGAAGCTTGGAATATCCCTTACGGCAGAAGAGAAGAAACCAAAAACAATAATGAAAGCTGTCTCTGATACAGTGGGTTATTCGACAGGACTTCCTACTCCGCAGGGATGGATTACAACGACAGGGCTTATAGACTTAATGCAAGGAACCTCACATGATTTAAGAAGATTACTTTTGAGCAAGTATGCGTTAGGTGGAAAATCTAAAACTGAGACAATAAAAGATAAATATTTTGGGGCAACAAAAAGTAGTATTGGGAAAATTCAGAAAAAGTATTTCGGAACCGATAGTAAGATTGATGACCTAAAGAAAAAATACTTTTAACCTTGACAAATCACAGAATGTATGGTATATTATATAGCATCAAGATAAATGCCATGTAGTATACGGACGGGAGGACAAAATGTTCAATCAGCCACTAAGAGAATTAGATTATCAATATCTGGGTTTATTTGCTATACTATGCTTAGTAGCTATTAGTATTTATTTAAGAACCGATTTCATTACTGGGTTTCTTACTGCTACAGGGGTGGCCATGGTGCGACACTTGTACCGAAACAGCAGTAAACACAAGGAGGCAGTATGAAAAGATTTTTAGGTAGCATAGTTTGTCTGTTGTTGATGTTTTGTTTAGTTGGCCCGGTATTTGCCGAAGACGCGTCTATTTCAATAACTGGTATGCTTGAGGATGCTCTTACAAAGTTAAAACTCGAAGATATGCGCCAGGGAACCGCGATAGACTTTATCAATGAGGGTAGGACTTGTTATACATTCACAAAGCCTTTATGGATACTTGAAAAAGAAGGCAAGTGGTATGACAAGAGAGTCGCTCTTGAAATAGGATACACCTCAACTGATAAGTTAATGGCCGGGGCAAGTGTTAATCTTTTGAAGGTAGGAGATTTTACAGATATACCGCTTATAAACCTATTGAGGCTTGATGTCGGTGGTTGGGCTGGTTATGGCAGAATACAGCTTGGTGGTGGCATGGCAGGTGGAAATGAATTTTCGGGGGGATTATACGCCACATTTTTGAGGATAACTAAATGATTTCAGAAGCATTAAAACTAATCAACCTTCTTATCCCCTCAAAGGAGCGGAGAGACTGCGTCAAAATGCGCGAGCTGCTTGACGCACTTTCTGTCGCATTGGCAAGGGGACTGGACTACGAAGCCTCAGTCTTAATGAAAGAAAAAAGGAGACTACGAGATGAATTGGAAGGCTCTAAGACTATATAGTATTATATGTTTTATATTTATCCTATCTGGGTGCATTTCCTTAAAACCCAAACCTACCGTTCTTCTCGACGAGGATATGATTTACACTGTCAAGGCTGGAACTCCTGTTGATGTTTACCTTGGCAAAACGCATGTAGGCGTAAAGACATGGACAGTTGACCGCAAGATAGTAGACGCTTCTCATATAATCCGTT
>Ga0222637_1001056_pt1 | contig 10243 bp, 16 predicted proteins | sample AntAcemetagen143_FD_181149 | JGI IMG/M metagenome (GOLD analysis project Ga0222637, IMG submission 181149) | Saline water microbial communities from Ace Lake, Antarctica - #143 | ecosystem: Environmental > Aquatic > Non-marine Saline and Alkaline > Saline | place: Antarctica: Ace Lake...
GTTTAGTTTTCTTTCTAAACTCTCCCGTGGATTTATCTCTTCTTCTTGGAGCTAATACAAACTTTGGTTTATCACGAGATCCACGCTTATACGTGTCAACCCGTTTCCCGTCACTACGAGTATATGACCCAACATCATGTTTAACTGGTGGCTGTCTGGTCATTTGCGTTTCTTGCTCCTATAATTCTTTCCATATATGATTGTGTTAAACCTTTTGTCAACCATTTTTTTGCCACTTTCAACTTTTCCCGGGACTCCTTTGATTGCTTTCTTCATTGTTGGCTTCAAACGCTTTGGAGTGACGTTTAGTATTGCTCCTAGAATTTTGTTGCCCCGTTTACGTCCAGCCATACTATATCATTAATGTTTAACACTAAAAAGGTTTATATAAGTTTAGTCAGCCCCGCCGGGCTGGGAAAGAGTCTCCGTTATCCAGATAGCCAGTAGAGGCTACCTGCTTTTGAGGTATGCTAGAGCCCCAAAGATTACGATAATGGGGAGGAAGCTGAAGCTGGTCGTAAGTGCAGCGTAGATGGCCTCGGTGAATGAATCGAATGCGTCAATTCCCCAGAGTACAACTACGATGAACATTGCGAGCATGAACTGAACGGTAGGGTTGGTCAACAGCTGTCCTGAAAGATCTTTTGATATTTTCTTTTCAACACCTAGTAACTGTATGAAAAGATAGGGAAGTCTGTTATATAAGTTAATCCGATAAAGCAGCTCCAATGATGGTGCTGAATACAATAATTAGCACTTGCAGATACCCTAGGGTCAACGTTGGGGTTAACATATCTGGGATTATTACACCGAATCCGTTTAGTTGGCTTGTCATTAACGCGAACCCGGTTCCGAGTACGGCGAAGGCTGCTATGGTTGATGATCCTCTAGTGTTTTTTATTCCGTAAACAGAGGTGACGATTATTAAGAGGCTTGGTAGTAGGCTGATATATTCTGTGGTTACGTCAAGAACATCTGCATAGTTGAAGTATGCGATCAATATAATTATGGTTGCGAGCCCGAAAATCATGTTTTCTTGTTTTCTGCCCAACGTTTATCGCCTCTTACTTGACCCGATTAACGCTACGACCACCATTATAATTAATATGAATAGTAATGTGTTATTGTTTGCTCCGGTTGTGGTTTCAATATCACCTGATATAGTCACATTCACTGGGGTTCCTGTGTAGCTTTGATTAATTACCGCGTAGTTATCATCAACAAGAACCATTATAACATCTACCCTAACTGGACCGTCTTTATCTATTGTTTGACAATATAAACCAATATCTGTTTTCTCTTTAATCGGGAAAGGAACAAGTAATGGTTGAACTACATGCTCCTTTTTGAAGTGGGAGTGATAAGCGGCTGTCCATGAATTGAATACACAGGCTACACATCTGGTTCGCATCTCAAATTCTATGTTTTTGTCTGCGGTTGTTCCAAGTGTGAAGTGATGAACATATGCTTTGTATCCTGCTGGAACTGTATAGGTTCCTGTGGTCGATATTCCTTTGTCTGAAACTACCTCATTGTAAATCACGGCTGGTTCACCGGCAACGGTTGCCCCTGTTCCAATGTAGATTATGCCTTCATTTGACCCTGATGTTCCTACGTGTTGAACAATCAAGAAGTTTATTCGGAGATATTTGTTTATCGTTGAAACAGGGTTTTGACCATCCATTGTAACGGTTTCAACTACCTGAACATAATTCGCATCTAAACCAAGTATAGTAACATTCCATGCTCCAGTGTCACCATCATCATCGTCAATATCTGAGCTTGAAACATTCATCACCGTAGCCACAGTAGGCCAAACAAAAGTAACTTCTTCCCAGAGAATTTCTAACCCTGCATCTTCTACGTCTTCATCTAGGCCCTGAATATGAACCTCACTGTGTCCTGGTACATTGCCTTTCACAATCTCAAGTAATGGATCTTGGTAGTCTGCGTTGATTATAGGGATCATGGGTGTCAAGACCAGTAACAGTAACATGAATATTTTTTGGGTTTTATACACCGTTCTGATCCCTACTTTCACTAATAGTCACAGTGTATAATAAGATTACCAAACAGAATGCTCGGTGGAATGGGTGAAGATATAATCCTATGATACCACCACTAAGAACGTTAAATCTTAGATAAGTTAAAACATAACTCACCATCAAGCCAAACGTCAACGGCTTCAAGTTATCGACCTTAAAATTATTCACTATGAAAAACGCTGGAATCAACCGTATCCACTGGGGAAGCCGGTTAACCCACCACTCGAATCCAAGACTAAATGGAAGCCATATCTGCCACTCGTAGACATGATAAAATATTTCCCAGTAAAAACTATTCAAGTACACAGTCATGAACCCGAGGCATAAGGCTTGTTTGAAACTGAATCTCTGTTTATACACCGCCACACTAAACAGGACCATAACTATGTACTGAATTATAATCCAGGGAGTGAAGAAGCCAACCGTGAATCGTGTTAAATATTCTAAACAGAGAAAAACGATCCCATAGATATAGAATAATGGAGTTAACGTATCAGGCACATTGAAACGACTATGGTATAGATTCACCCAGAGTAAAACCTGTAAAAACAGAAACACTTGAACATACCCATAAAACAATTATGAGTCCTCCTTTCGTACAAAAGACTTGCATTTTCTTCTCATTCTTTTTTCTGCATTATCTATCTCTTTCAACCTTTTGGTTGGTGCTTGACATACCCCGCCATATCCCCAACCTTTTTTCTCTAAATCTGTTCCTACTAGTTTAAAATGAATACAGTACATACATTGTGCTTTTCCTCTGCGTTCTTCTTTGGACATCAAATCCATTAACGCATCTCCTTCAACACATCAAACACGGCCTGACAGAAAACACCCCAAGCCACACCAACCCCTAATGTGTAAACATTATAATAGCCACTGTAAATATACGGAGCAACAAATATTCCCTTTCCAAGTTTCTCCGTTAACTTTTCAGCCATTTCTATTAATTCATCTGAATTTAGTTTTCTATACGCATTTACGTGGAGAGAGTCTATTATATCAGAGTTTTTGGGGAATAGGTTTAATACACTGAATATTTTTGGTTCTGGTTGGTTTCGCGTATTTTGTGGTCGATTATTTTTTTGGTGTCTGTTTTCTTTTGATTGATATTTTCTTGGTACAAAGTGGCGGTTCATTGTATTGGTGTAAGCACCAATAACTATTTAAGCCTATGTTATAAATGGTATAAATAACATGAAAGTAGGACGCTCAATAACGATAGACAAAGAAATCGATGATCGATTCAAAAACGATTCTACTTTGAATGCCTCGGCATTGTGCAATAAACTTCTAATTACCTACTTTGAAGAAAAGGAGAACAACATAAAATGAATATAATTTTATCAACAATTATAATCTTATCAGTTCTCGTTCCCTCTGTGATCTATTTCATTAGTTTTTTAGATGAGGAAATCAAAAATGAAAGGAAAAAACAAAGATGAGTGAATACAAAAAAATAATGGAAAAAATTCCATTGCTTATGATAGGAATGCCATTAACTGTTCTAGGAATGTTTTTCCTAGTGTTAATCAGTGATGCTTTGTTAATGATCCCATGTCAATTAGCAATAGACACATCGGAAAGTTTTATGACAGTAGCCGTGTTAACTGCAAACGCTTTACCATATATAGCGATAATACCAGCGATGATGTATCTTGGATACAGGTTTCTGTTAATTATATGCTTTTTTGGACGATATATGTTAGAAATAAATGATCTCGTAAAACAAAACAGATTAAAAGAGGAAAACGAAAATGAATCTTAAACTAATCCTACCAATCATCATAACACTATCCATCCTAACCCCAACGGCCTACGCCTTTGATTCATTCTACAACATCATGCCAGGAAAAGGAACATACACCCAAGAAATCTTAGTAAGCGTCAGAGCCGACCCAAGAATAGACACCGAAAAAATGTATATGCGTATATTCTGGGACAACTTACCAGTAACAGATCGACTACCAAGCCCAAAATACGGAACCTCAAAAACGTTACTCGAACACCGATGGGACAAAATAATAACCCCACCAGCAAACTATAACCAAGAAGGAAAACATCAAATAGAAATCTGGTTAGAAAAAGACACCGGAGAAATAAAGAAACTATACTGGCAATACACAATCACTGAAGGTCCATTAACAACAGTCACAGCATGGGAAACCTTCATAAAAGAAAACCCTGAGTTAATTCGACAAATCACAGGACCACAGGGTCCAATCGGTGACAATGGTCAAAGAGGTGTGAAAGGTGTTCAAGGAGATCGTGGAGCCTCGGGAGAAGATGGGGTCAAAGGAAACATTGGGTTAACTGGAATCCAAGGACCAGAAGGCGTACAAGGAAAATCAGGATCACCAAACTATCTATTCGTTATAATTATCTGCGTACTCTGTAATGGAGCTACGTTGGCTTACATGAAATACAAGGAGAACAACCCACAATGAGTGCAATTTTAGATCGTTTGAACCCAACCAAAAAGAACAAAGAAGTTATGAATCTAAGCCTACTAGATTACACCTTTAAAGATGAAATTGTAGAACGAGAAACACCAGGTACATTGTTCTGCAAAAAACATGACGGCTACACACCAATCATATTCAAATCTGGTCCCAAATGGACAGGAAAAATATTTAGATGGATCTCAGTTGAAGCACTAGGATTAGTTCACTACGTAGACACAAAAGATCAGAAAAAAGATGTTCCAGTTATTGATTATCTTAAAGACGTTTGGGGTACAAAAGGATATGATGGATTACCTGACGCATTAAAACAAAAACTCCAAAACCCAATAGCGATAACGATCACAATTAAACCGATAGAGCCAGACGTAGAAACACAAGGAATATTAAATAAACTAAAAGCAAAAAGCCACCTATACGATCAAAACATAGAAAACACGAAACAACTAGGAAAATCAGAACAAAAAAAGAAATGGAGTGAAGTAGCTTATAACGACCTCTGGAAAGTAGCAGCTGGTATAGGACTATGTTTTATTTTACAAGGACTCGGTGTTTTATCTGGAGGGATGGGCTAATTGAGTGACTACGAAGAACAAAACGAAAACGATACACAGTCACTTGTAAGTCAACTCGGTACAGACCCAAAAACTTTAGCAAAGGGTCTAGTAGATAAAATTAAACTAACTTACCTGGTAGGATCAGATAAAATACCGGATCAGTTTAAACCAGCTTTATTCTTTTTAGTTCAAAACGATGTGGTAAACAATGATAAATCATACGAAGAATCAATTATGGAGAACTACCTCACCCTTCTTGAAGCGATAGGCGGTAGAGGACAAGAAATGTTAATCAGAGCTGAAAACGCCGAAAAAGGTATCCCGGTAAACATTAGCCCTCCACCAGAAAGACCAAGCCTAACAGATAAAATACTAGGCCGTGAAAACGTAGAGGAATATGAACGATACAAGGAAAGAAGAGATCTTGGTTTGGAATGAGCTTAAAGCCTTCTTAAAGGATAAATTGTCACTTGAATCAGAAGATAATCCTTGGGGTATTCCAGATGAACCTAAACCAGAGGTGACAGAGGAAGATATGGAGGAAGCCGTAAAAGAGATGCAAGAAAAACAACGAAAAATAACCTATCCAATCTTGCTTGGTGCTACAAAACTTTCTGTGATAGTATGGGTTTTATGTCATCTGATTATACTTTACATGATGGTGGGATCTCCAACATCAGGAGGTGTACTGGTTATTGTGTTAATTAATCTCAACTTTCTCCGGCACTACATGATGTTATTAGGAAGAATCAAAAATGAGTGAAAACAAAGAAAACATATTAGAATTTAATCAAAAAGCAGATATGGCAGGAGTATTCGTACAGCAACTTAACCGAAAAAACCAAGCAGGAACATATGATTATACAAGTGGAATAGCTGTTACACTAAACAATCTACCAACAAAATGGGTGCAATGGGTACTAGACCAAGAAGATCTATGGACAGATGAAATAAAAATTCTTATCTATAAAAGAGTAAGCGGAGTAAGACTAGGACATAAAAATAATCCTCTAGTTTGGAATGATGAAAACACAGACTTGGGACTTAGTACAGAGCCGGGATTTTCCGTTAATTATCTTCCAGGTGAAATAGATTGGAGTGATCCAAATATTGCAGGGTCCATAAACACCAGTGAAGATCCGGAATATGTTATAGAGGAATATATTTTATTCGATAAAACAAAACCAGTTCTAAGGTTTCAAGGTGAAATTGATTGGACAGATTCACGAATATATAGTCCATATAGGAAAATAGAATATCAACCCAACTACGAAAAGAAAGATGCAATCGTAAGTGCGGCCGCAGAATACGCATCGTTAACATGGACCAATGATCGTACAAACTCGGAGAGAAAAAACAAATGAGTGAGTCAGAGTTCAACGCCGAAAGAACCTCATCTTTTTCAGCGTCAGAACGAATAATGTGTAGTTTTTTAATAGAGTCACTAAACACAACTCCGTTGAAATCTATAATATACATTAGCCGAGCTGTAATGATGTTAACAGAAACAGATATTCAAAACTATAAAATAGACATAAAAGAAGTAATATCTCTTTTCTCTGTTTCTGAAAGATTGGTGTTTTCCAGTGAACTAAATCAAGGACCAGTCATGAAAAAATATAAGATAGATTTTTCGTCACTAGATTATGATACCCAGATAGATACTTGGTCTAAAATGAACGCTTATGATTATTGTATTCCTAAAGATAATGTAGGAACAGAAACAGAGGATATGATAATTGATAAATTAGATCCATTTGAAAAAATAGTTTACACCACCAAAAATCTAACCGACACCGGGTATCAACACATGGTTAGTGATTTTCTAATGTACGCTATACCTATCGCTCAAAAATGGGCTTATCTTCTTACAACAAAAATAAGTCCTAGCACATATACAGAGATGCTTAAAGTCTACAAAGGGTCCAGAGATGATTGATGTATATAATTGGGGTCGATATATGGGCGATGGCCTACATTTTAATCGTCCAAGTAGTTTTATGGCGTATGGAGTTCGTGGGTCCGGTAAAAGTAGCCTATTGGAAGCAATAGGTGAAGAATACCTGAAAAACGATTGTCATGTGTTAGACTTGTTTGGGTCTAGGGACGGTGAATCCTTAGCCTGGTTAAGATCCCCTTGGATGGACTCAAAAAAAGTTCTCCTACTGCATGGCGATAACACAGACATCGCTTCAAGCTGGGACAGCAAACCAGTGTCACAGTATAAATTATCGGACATAGACAAATATGATTTAGTAATTTCAAGCAGCCCACTATATGACAGCATCGACACAGAATATGGTCAAATCAATAAAGTGTTGGATCTATGTTATCAGCGGTTTGAATGGAAAAAACCAAGCTACATAGTTATCCGGGAAGCTGCCAATCTTCTATATTCACGAATGAAAATAAGCAAAGATCAATCTATGGCAAAAAATCAGATGGTGTACTTTATCAGGGAAGCAAGGCACACCGGATGGGCTTTGGGTATTGATACCTTAAAGTTCACAAGCATCGACATTGACATCAGGGTTACGATTGATTATATGTTCATCAAGAAACCAGGCATCGCAGGAATACCGGATGATCTGAGGTTCCTTTACAAGAAATATGATCCATTGAAGTTACAAAGGATTCCTAATAAAAACTTTTTACTTGTAACCAGTCAAGGCTCTTATGGTCAAGGTAGTTTTGATTACCCTGAGTGGCATAAACGTGAAGGTGAGGCCATGTGTAGAATACTTGGTATTGAGGTTGAACATGGTGAATCTATTGTGGATAGTACTCCAGATTCTAAAATAGGTGACTTTCAGCATGTTACAATATGCACGTTAAGGCTTGACGGAGAAAGCTATCATAAGATCGGAGCTAGTGAGACTATATCAAGCGGCACAGCATTCAACCATGTTAAGGACCACAATAGGGAGATAGAACGATCAGGAAGCTGCTCCAGATGTGTTAGAGCCAAGGCAGAGATAGCAACTACTCCTATACCATAGGTATTCCATGTTTCTGTTTGGCGTTTATTTGTTTAGGTATATGTCGTCATCATCAAGGGGAAACGCGCATCGCGTGAACATTTTTATCCCACAATAGCCGTCTATTATACATTACGTAACATAATGTAGAATGGTTTTAATAGGCTGTTAGGGTAGGGTAACTTGTGAAAAAACATGCCTAACCCGTGGCACAAGACCAGGCGCAGCGTTGAACGTGACTATAAGTTCTATGATTCCCCTAGGGTAGTTCATCGAAAGATTACACGGACCACATGGCCTTACAGTAAAGATAACATGGAAAGGCTAGGTTTACGGGACTTGGCGTTTATGAGCCTCATGTATGGGTCCACTTGTAGATCCTCTGAGCTTTGCAGATATAATAAACGCAGTAAAGAAGGTGTTCTATTATTCTCTAAGCATAGCGTGGACAAGTCACAGTTTACCATCGAGGATGATTTGTTAAAGTTCCGTGAAGCTATTATATTGAAGCGTAGCGAGCCCGTACTTGATGAACGTGGGTCTATTGTCTACGTTGACGGAAAACAGCAATACAAGACCATAGAAGATCTGAGCAAATACCCCACCCGAAATGAGATAACTTTCCCACTCGAAGGATCATTCAATATCTTCACCAACCCAATAATAGAATACCTCGATACCCTAGACGATGAACAAGAACTATTCCCATTCAAGTACCGCAGAGGATGGCAAATAGTAAACACTGTCACCGGAGAAATGCAACACTATCTAAGAGATATGGGGTTAAAGTTCTACTCTAGGTTATTGGACCGTAACTTGAAGGACTTACAAGAATTTAGTGGTCATGCTAGAATACAAAACTTAATGGTTTACCTTGGGGAAGGAAACCTAGAAAAGAAAATCAAAGAAGTAAAATTCTAACGACCATCTTTCAGTGTTTTGCCCTAGGGTAAGTGGGGTTGTTTTGTTTCCCCTTCTTCGTGGTCTGATCCACAGTCAAACCAGGACTTGATAATTATAAGGCTAGATAAAAATAGAACAAAAAATTGGGGGAGAATCATTTTTGGTAGACTCGTCTACCTTTCTTGATTATATATTTACCGCCTTTTTTACCTGTGTAGACTTTGGGTTTTTTCTTGGTTGTTTTCTTCTTGACCTTAGCTTTCCGCTTCTTCTTAGGTTTTCTTAGTTCGTCCTCGACTCTACCGATTAACCCATGAACTCGGCTGGTTTCACGTTTTAGTTTCTTGATCTCAGCTTTTACCCGTCTACGTTCAGTGGCTTTCTCGGTTTTGGTTTTCTTCTTCCTTTCAATTTCTGTTTTCTTTTTTTGAAGTTTCGCTAACTTTTCAGTGTTTTCTTTAGCGATCCTTTCCTGACGGTCACGGTATTTTCTCTGTACTTTGTCGGATGCGTCCCTTATTCGTTTACTTAGTTTCATTTCTTTTATGCTCCTATGGTTCTAATAGCCAGCAATATGAAGGCTGAAAACGCGAACACTAACGCCAAAACCACAATTTTATTATCAACCAGATCACGTTTCTTAGCTTCAAGAGCAGATAATAACGCTACTAACGGAAAAATGGTCCAGATAAATTCAAGTCCACTAATCCCGAGTCCTGATAAGTTCGCATAATTCAGTGTCACAATAACGTTTCCGGTTGTGGTAACAGTGGTTATATCAGTTACATCATTAAAAGCCACGGAATCAGTGTTTGTGCCTACTGGAAGATGATCATTATTTGCGTAGTAAACATTTGTCGTTACAGCACCAGGTAACGCGGTGGCTACGGAGTATTGTATCTGATATGGACCAATACCTAAGATAGTCATATTTACCCCATCCTGACAATTAAAACCTAATCTTCCTCGATTATCCCCTCCATTATATCGGACTGAGCTAAAACGGCTAACCGCGTTCACTATATGGTAATAAGTTGAAGTTGTACTATCATCGAATCTAACGTTCCCGCTGGTTCCATAAACAAAGTTGGTAGGTCCATCTATGGCGAAACCGTGAACCATTGGGATGAGTAGAAACATAAAAACTGTTGATATTGCTATGATTTTAGTTTTTTTCATTTTTATCTCCTAGTTTAATGTGAATCGTCTGGTTCAACAATGTATGAAACGTTCCAACATGTATATAAACATGGTTCAACATAGTTTACTCTATGCGTAAGAACAAGGCTCGTAGATGC
>Ga0222637_1001060_pt1 | contig 10221 bp, 15 predicted proteins | sample AntAcemetagen143_FD_181149 | JGI IMG/M metagenome (GOLD analysis project Ga0222637, IMG submission 181149) | Saline water microbial communities from Ace Lake, Antarctica - #143 | ecosystem: Environmental > Aquatic > Non-marine Saline and Alkaline > Saline | place: Antarctica: Ace Lake...
AACCAGAAACACGAACGTTCGTATAATGCTGAAAATGAGAACAATAGGGTATTCAACTAAATTTGATGTAAGATTTGAATTTAAAACATTAGAGGAAGCTGAAGAAGCGAGGATTCACATAGGTAAATATTATAAGAATATATCTAAACTTTTAGGTGTGTGGGTAGGATTGGAAAAGAGAACTCGTAGAATTATTGAAGCAATTGGAAGTAAGGAATTAACGACTAAACAGATTTTTAGTATTACCAGAAGTTCATCACTTACTTATAAAACAGTGCAGAGAGATTTAAAGTGGATGGTTTTGACTGGAAAATTGAAAATGCGGAAAGAATATGACGGATGTTATAAAAATTATTTTTCGCATATCTAATAGGAGGCGAACAAAATGAATTATGAGGGGGAATAAATGGAATGGAAAACGTTTATATTGATTGGAATTGGTTTACTTGGATATTTTGGTATTTTTTGGACATTGAATTTATCTAATGTTGAAATAGAATTTATAATGGATAATAATACTTTAGAAGCAATAAAGAGTATAAGTTATACTTATTTAGGAGATCAACGAGATATACAAAATATAGAGAGGATTAATGATTATAAACAATATTATCCTCTCAATGAGAATACATTATCTAAAAATAGTATTAACATAATTAAATAATTTCGTGAAATGCTAAAAAATGAGAACTAAAATATGTCAAATAAAAAATATAAATAAGTTCGCTTTTGAATGTGAAAGCGAAACAATTATATAGATGTAAACGAGAGAAACCAAATAAAAGTTCGTAAAACATGGAGGATTCGATGAAAAAGCTGCCTAAAACGATTAGTGAGGAAGAATTTATGGGGGGGATGAAGCAAGTTAAGCGTCTTGATCTCAAAGTGGCGTTTATGTTGGGGTTCTATCAATGTATGCGTATATCTGAGGTGGTTTCGTTGCAGCCGTGCCAGGTTGATAAGGATAGGGGTTTCTTGCACATTAAGGAAGCGAAGGGGGGCAAGGACAGAGATATACCTATTATGCCGCCTGTTAGCGCAGGATTGCGGCATTTGCCTATCAGGATCGGGATTAGGGCTTTGCAGAAGCAGTTTAAGCATTTCTTTCCGGATCATCACTTCCACACGCTTCGGCATAGTGGGGCTACGCATTACTTGAACGTCAAAAAGGTGGATGTGCGGTATATTCAGCAATTACTTGGTCATTCTCGTTTGGACACGACTATGATCTATACCCATGTTAATCCAACGAATCTACAAGATACATTTAATGAGGTCTGGCAATGATATGGTTTAAACTTTTTGAGATACAAGTTAAACTTATAAATTATGTTATGATGTTGGCAATAATTCTACTTGTGGTACAAGATTTGCCTTTAAGGTCTTATCTTATTGATCCTGCTGCTAATTTAATAAAACAATACCCTTCGTTTATAGCAACTCTTTTTGTTATAGGTGTTATTTCATTGTGTATAAGAGAGATATTACAGATATATTTTTTATTAAAAGAAAAGCAAATGATAGGGTAGGGGTTTGCATGGGGGGTTTTCCCGTTTAGAACCAAATAACTGAAAACGACCGTTTAATATGAGTTCGTGTTGCTTGGCTTAAACGAAACGTATGCGGAGGTGAATAACAATGCCGAACAGAGATGGGACAGGGCCTCGAGGTGGTGGAGGACGAGGAACTGGAAGAGGAAGAGGAGGATGCTAAAAATACGTTATTTGCCGTTGTATCTGCTTCATTACGTAGACAAATATTTTTATTATCGTGACGAAGCAGACTACGGCATCATAGAATCTCATAAGAGAGCATGGAGAATGACATTCACATAAAACGGGAGGCAGTGGAGGAACCAAAAATGATGAAACAAGGAATTATATATCCGGAAAGGAAATACTTGTGTTGTGAACGATGCGGTAAGCTTGTCACTAAAAAAGAGCTTTACGAAGTAGAAACAGCAAGTAGTAGTATGATCGGTAAGCATATGGGTTGGAAAGAAACTAAGAAATGGTGCGTGGATTGTGTTGATGGACATAATAAGTTGATTCACCCAGAAGAAGAATGATGTTGCGTTATTGGGTAATCACACTTGTTTTCGGCACTATTTTTTTTTTTGTTGCTTACCAAGAATTAGTTACCTGGAAAGGGGGGAACCGAGTTTTGTTATTCGCTGCTTTGTGTGGTGGCGTAATATTTTATTTGTTGTTTAGGTGTTTGTGGAAAGAATGGTTAGGGGAGGGAACAAAATGAGAAGGTATAATGACATAATATTGGTGTTGTGGATAATGGTTTCCGTTATTTTCGCGGGTTGTTTCGTAATAGATTTTTGGTTTAATGATAGAACAAACTTTGGGTTTATCTTACTTTCATTACTTTCTGCCATTTTTGTACACTTAACTTATATTGTTGGTCAGGTGGCCAAAATATTAGAGAGGATAAAAAAATGAGTTTTGTTGAGACTGTTTTAGAACCAGACCCCGCAAAGTCTCGGTTCCCGTTTTGGGTTCACTTATTGTTAAGGATATTTCTTCAACTCGGAGTAGGCGCGACGATGTGGTGGTCTTATGTTGAAGGAAAAACATTTATTTTTGTGGGTGCAACCCTGGTTTTTGTGTACCATTTAGTTACTTTGTTTTTTGGTGAACAAATCCGCAGAATGGTCTTTAAAGTATTGAACAGAATATAGAAAAAGAAAAAAAAAAGTTAGTTATAGGTATTTTCTTGCCGACTTCATCAAACTATTCTTGGAGCTGAACCGACTTTTGCCAACACTTAGCTTTTTACCTTTTTTGAACACAATGGCGTATTTACCTTTGGTTCTAGTGTATCCAGCGATCTTGGACTTAGTTGTGGTTCTTTTCCTTGTAGTCTTTCGTCTTTTAGGTCGCCCTCGTTTACGTTTCGCCATCTTACCCTCCTAGTTCTTTACTGTTTCTTCTTAGTAAATAGGTATAGGATCGCGAACCCGATTATAGCAATTATTACTATTGCTACCCAATTTTTAGGTTCGCTAAGAGCAGATATGAACGTGTCGAGAGTTCCGCCAACCGAATTTAGCGCAGTAGTATTTCCTGCAGTACAGTTGCCCGTCACTGCGGTCGGTGTGATCGCAGATAGGTTCCCGCAACATAGATTACTTGTGGTGTTCAAGTAACCATATGGTAAAGTGCACGCAAGGCCGCCAGCGTTTGACGTCTTGAATTTCAGTAATACTACGCTTATTATTACGATTACTATGGCAAGACTTCCCCAGGCCATGACTTCGTTCTTGAGTTTATCCCCAATCCCCATCGTGTGTTACCTCCTTTTCCCTTTTCCTGATCAGCAAAGAGTAAAAAGAAATAAAAGTTTTTGTTTTACCAAAAAAACTTTTATTACTTTTTCTTCTTTGTGAATAGGTATAGGATTGCGAACCCGATTATAGCAATTATTACTATTGCTACCCAATTTTTAGGTTCGCTGAAAGCAGACACGAAAGTATCGATTGTGGAGTTCAATGAAGTGGTTACGCCTGATACGTTCTTGAATTTCAGCAAGACGATCGAAACGATAACAATTACTATTGCTAGGGTTCCCCAGGCCATGACTTCGTTCTTGAGTTTATCTCCAATTCCCATTTTTGTGCTTTCCTCGTAAAAGTTTTTTTTTCTTTAGTTGTGATCCATCCGTAGATCCATCGTTAATCAATTAGGTTTAATTGATTAATTAATTATATTATTATATTTTTATTCTTTTTTTTTATCATTTAAATGTTTTGCTACCATAAAAGAGCTTCTTTCTACTTTTGTTTGATGTGACAAGATACAAGTATTATCCAAAAAGCTTAAATATAAGCTATACCAAGAGTTTTGGATATGGCGAATTTCAGTAATAACCGCCGATTTCTACGTTTGATAGTGGTTCAAATAATTAGGGTTGGATTATGGCACTAAAACAATACGTTCAAGAAAAAAAAAGGGGGCAAGTTACTAAGCTGGGGTTTTATGATCCAGCGAAACAAAGAGTTTATCAAAAGGTTCGTCAAAGTAATGTTCAGAAGTGGGATGTTTATGATCCGATTTACCAAAAAGTTGTTTGGGGTGCTTCGGGTAGAGCGTCTTCTCTCAAAAAAATAGGTCATGTACCAGCGAAGCAAAGGTATTATGATCCTGGAACTGGAGCAGAGATACCGAGGGGGGAATCAGTACCAGAAGGAGCAACTCCCAAATTTGATGAAACAAGACAAGAAATCTTTGAAAAAAAACAAATAAAAGCGCAGGAGTTTAGAACAGCAAGACAAAAACAGTTAAAAGGAGAAATGTTTGTGGAAGTGAGTAGGGAAGTTCCTGAAAGAAAAAGTTTTGCGAGATCTTCGTTCGAGAAATTAGGATATACAGTAGAAGAGTCTGATAGTGGGAGGATTACGGCTGTGCGGACAAAGGATGGAAAGACAGAAAAAGTAACTTTGGATAAGGAAGGTTTCGCTATTACGCCTGAAAAGGCTAAGGTACAAACACGTTTTATTCCTGCAGTAGAACAAAGGAAGGAAAAGGAACGGCTTAAGAGTTTTGGGCAGAAAAGTTTTGAGAAACTAGGATACAAAGTCACAGAATCCGGCGGAATACTTACAGCGACTAAAGGAACCGAAAAGGTAATAATCGGCGCAGAAGGATCAACTATCACGCCCACGTCAGCAAAAGTATTAACTAACTTTATTCCTGCAAACGAAGTAAGAAAACAAGCAGAAAAAGAAAGAAAAGAACGAATAGCCAGACCCATCCTCCAACGATTAGCTGAGCTTCGTTACGAACTTGTTAAGCGTGGCGAAGTTGTTTCTGGAGAAACTTCTTTTAGGCCGAAAGTTAGGAGGTCTGAGAAGGACTTAAAAGAAATCTTATTAGGCAAAGACGGAGAACTTAAAGAAAGTATTAAAGAACATTTCCGTCCTGGTTCAGCCCCTGGTTTAGATGAACAACCAAAACCGATCGATGTGGTAATTACTCTTAAAGATGTTAAAAAATTTGTTACTAAGCTTAAGGAAATAGATATTAAGACTCCAGCAAAAAAGTTTATTACTCACTTAAAAGAGTTTAGGTATGGAGAAAAAGAAGCTAAAGAAGTTTTGGTAGGATATCAACCAACAAAAGAAGAACTAATAAAAGCACTTAAAGGTGCTCCCGCTCTTATTGGGCTTGGAGTCGCGCGGGCAGGCGTAGGAATTGTTGAAGCAGCAGTTAGGCCAGACATTTTCGTTAAAGAACAGGTTGGGGTGATAACGAATAAAAAGATGCGCACAGAAGCTTTGAAAACAATTAAGCAACAGATTAAAAGAGATCCGACAGGCTTATTTATTGAGTTCGTAACTTTTGAACGGGGCCTTAAACTTGCCGGATACGGTGTTAAACGTAGTCCTGTTGGGCGTTCTCTTAGCAGAGAACTCTATTTAATGCAACAACCCTTAGAAGTTCGGTCGTTTCTTAGAGCTATCCTTAAAGCTGAGAGTTCTCAGAAAAAACTTAATCCTTACAACATTAAAGACGTCACGGTTAAACGTCTTAATGCTCAAACATTAACCGCTATCGAGTTAAAAGCAGTTTTGAAAACCGTTAAAGAAACTAAAAGCGTAATATTTGGTTCTGGTGCGAGTAGTGTTTTAAGTAAGGGTAAACTCAGTAAAGTTCACGACTTAGATATAGCGGTTTCTGATGTAGCTAAGTTTAATGATGCTTTAAAAAAGAATCTTCCTAAAGATGTTGTGGGGCAGTATAGTATTAGGGGACAAAAGTTTTATAAGGGAAAAAACGAATTACTTGACGTTAAGCCTTTTACACGTCTTAGACCTGGAACAACTAGGGTAACAAGGTTTTTTGGAATGACTGGGTCGCTTCCTGTATCTGGGATCCGCCGTATCTCTAAAGCAATCAGTAAGCTTAAAACAAAAGCACAAATTAAAGGGGAGATAAGTAGGATAAAAGATTATTTAGGTTCTGTTACTACTGAAACATCTACTAAGCGTAGTATTCTTAAAGCTAAACTGGATTTGGTTAAGCTTAACAACAAACTCACAACATTAAAGTTTAAAGTAAGTGATATTCCTAAGACCAAAAAAGGAGCAACCCTTAAGGATTTAGGGGTTTTAACCGAAAAAACTGTTACTGTTGATGGCATAAAGTTCGTTAGTTTTAGTGAACAAACAAAAAGGAAAGGTTTAGGGACTATCCAAGTATTATTAGAGAAAGAGATTAAGCGTCAAAAAGATCCGGCAGCTTTTATTACGCATTTAGAGGTACAGCTTAAAGGGTTGAAGGCTAAGCGGTATAAGACGCCGTTTGGTGAGTTTAACAGGAAAAGAAAGATTAAAGTTCTTACAGATTCATTAAAGATATTGAAGACTATGAAGTTTCAGAAACTCTTAGAGTCTAAAGTTCCAGGGATAACAAAAACATACCCGATAGAAGGAAAACTATTCCGAGAACCTAAAATTAAAGAAATAAAAAATGGGGATATACCATTATTTAAAGGGAAAAAAGATATATCAAATAAACACATTAAAGAAGCTAAAATAACGCCAACGAGGGTGATGGTTAGGTCTAAGTTTCCGCGTATTACGTCTTCACATATTTCTGAGTTATCTAAGATTCCTTCTAAAATCAGTAAGCTCCCAAGTAAAATTAGTAAGCTTCCTTCGAGGATAAAAAGTAAGTTAAGTAAAGTTCCATCTTCTAAGATCAGCAAACTTCCTTCTAAGATCCAGAGTAAGTTACCTTCTCGCATAAGCAAACTCCCTTCTAAGATCAGCAAACTTCCTTCTAAGATCCAGAGTAAGTTACCTTCTCGCATAAGTAAACTTCATTCTAAGTTATCAAAACTTAGCAAACTCCCTTCAAAAATACCATCAAAACTTAGTAAAATCAGTATTAAAGTAATTATACCACAAAAAACAACTAAAACATATAAAATAAAATCGCAAACCAAAAAAATAGGTACAAAAAAGAAAACTGGTACATCTTCCCAGTTTACGGATTTCACGCATACTATCGATGATCCAGCAAAAGCTATAAGGAGAAGCGAACAAATGAAATTATATACTGGCGCGGAGTTAAGATAAAAAAAAATGAATGAACAACATAATAATTTTAGCCCACAAGATATGATAGCGCAAGCAGTCCAACAACAACAAATTCTTAAACAAACAGCTCCAGCAGAAGAAGATGATCGTAGCAAATGGGAACTAGACACAGAGCCATGGCTCGACCGAGTATACCATGAACTACTAGGAGAAATACAAGACGATAAAGGAGAATGGGTAAGAGACACTAAACGAGAAAGAATCATGAACGAATTAGGCGCGAGCGCGTTCATATCGGAGTTAAGCGCAAGAATAAGTATACATATGCAGATGAGTGAACTAAGCGACCAAGACGTATTAGAAATCAGTAGTCGCGCAGGAGAAAGTTATGCTAACAAACTAGAAGATTTCTGGGAAGAATGGGAAATAAATCCTACAGAAGCTAACTTCGAAAGCATATCCCAAAGACTATACGACACATTATTTATTACTTTGATGATCGCTAAAAGTGGGGGGATGAAACACCACAGAGAAAAAATCAGGAACCCATACGCAAATATGCCCACACAACACAAGGAGGAAATGTTATAAAAATGTTTTTGGAAATAAGCATAGCTTTGGCGACCGCATTAATCGGTTACTTAGCTTTCGATAAACTTTGGTTGGAAAGAAGAAAAAAATTGTTAGGCCGAATAACTAGGATTCTTTTATTTGAAAAAGTCGGCGAAGACAAAGTATACAAAGGATCATTTAAGGGATACGAAGAACAAGACGATAAACTTGGCGTCTACATAATGATCGGCAAAATAAAGAAAGCCATCAGCGTAGTCAATAACAAAGACTATTTTCCAGATAAAAGCTTCGGTAAATGTTTGATGGTGTGTAAGTACTCAGAAGATGATTATCGGACGATGGCGAGGTTACAAGAAAAAAGTTGGTTCGTTGAAGCAATCGTTCCCCCAAAAGAATACCTAAAAACTGTGCTGGTATCAAACGAAGAAACAGGCGAAAACCAATTAGTTTACGAGAAAGACAAAAAAGGAGATTATGTTTGTATAGACGAAAACGACGAAATAGAATTAGACGAAAACGACGAACCAGTCCCGATAACTAAGCTGATAAAGTATAAAGATCCAATCGGGATTAATCAGGAAGGCCGAGAAGCTATGCGGTTTAATCGAAGCTTTGTTCGGCGTATGCAAGAAAAAAGGAACGAAACAGGGGGGTTCTGGGACAAATACGGAAGCCTCTTATTAAGTGCTGGGGTGGTCATGATCGCGCTTCTTTTCATGACGTATAACAGTAATCAGACTAACGAAACACAGATATATATTGCGGATGTGTTCAAAGAAGAAGCCGATAAAGCGGTTAAAGAGATATCTCAGCCGATGTGGGCAGAAAATTTGTTATCTGCTATCGACAAAAGAAATTCTGAAACGGAGGCTCCACCTAAATGATTAGCAAAAAACTTTTTTTGTTCTGTTTGTTTGTGGTTTTGTCACAAATAGTTTTAGCTGATCCTCCAGTAACTACTGTATTTGTTGGTGACTCCGAAGGAATCGAGATCGAGTACCTATTAACCGACCAAATAGAAGTTGATACTGATATGTCGTTTAAGTTTCATTTATTCAACAAAAGTAATGGGTTCAGACTATCTAAAGTGGAAAACTGTACCTTTTTCTTGTATGACCCTGGCGGAACCCCCATATTTGTTACTAATGTCAGCGATTTTCATGCTGGCAGAGATATACACGTAGACGTTAATGGAAACAATTTCAGTACTTTCGGCGTGTATAATTACCATTTTCAGTGCGAAGCACAAAGCCCTACTGGAAACATGATAGGCGGATTTATTACTCGCCAGCTCTATGTTGGGATCAAGTCTATTTCGATGAATGGGTGGATCCCTTTATTGTCTTGTTTAGTTTCTATAACCGCGTTTTTCTTTGTTGTAGCTGCCCTAATAAAGTCTAAGACGCTTAAACCCCTAAAAATATTGTTTTTTATGCTCGGAATCATTCACATATTTATTTTAGGTTTTTTGCCTTACATGATAACTCTTCACCCGACTAACATATCGTATTATCGAGACTTAATGTTAGGGTACTTCATCATTAACGGTATTGTTCTTATATTGTTTATTTGGTTGCGGGGGGGAACGTTGGTTATGCGAGCATTCACTAAAACAAGTATGGACGATTAAAAAAAAAAAAAGGGGGAAAAGAACGAATCAGTGTGGCGAGCAACACGAAAAAGGTGTTGGTTCAGAAACAGAATGAGACGGGTAGACCGATTCACGAATTAGTGGAGTACGCAGTTATAAATATGCCTTATGTTCCTCCTAAGAAGTTGAAACGATGAATAAACGCGCAAATTTTCCGGATGTTATAAGTTGGATCGAAGTAGTTTTTATTCTTGTGTTTGTTGGCGGTATGACTTTGTTGATTGTGGATAAGTGGAACGATAATGTACAAACGATGGACGTCGAAATAGTTCCTGCGGAGGTTAAAGTAATTTCTGCGGACTATAATTCTGCGTTGCCGACGTTGTTGGATTATTTGTTTGTTGGGATGTTTGTGGTGTTTGTGGGTTTTAGTGTTTTTGCTGCCCGACTTATTCCGAGTACCCCAAAATATATATTTGTGACTATTATTGCTTTAATATTTATTCCTTTGGGTGCTATGTTTGCCAAGAATATTTTGAGTGGTTGGATGCAGCAACCAATGATTGAATCAGTTTTTGTTAATACGATGTTTATTCCTTATTTCGTGACGTATTTACAGTATGTTTCGTTGTTTTATGTGGTAGTTATCGGGATTGCGTTACTCAGTAAAGAACAGGGATAAAAAAAAAAACAAATGAAAACAAAAAACATCATTTGGATACTTGGAATAATTCTTTTAAGTAGTATTGTTTGTGGTGTGGAAACAAACTTTGACATTGTTGCGTTGACTGCTACTAATGATAATGCGTTGTATGGTGAGGTCGGGTATGGTTGGAACTTGACGCTTAATGTTTCTGGTGTGGTCGTTAATGTTTCTAAGGGGAGTTTGGATGATGCCCAAGATTTCCGTATTTGGGATAGCACTTATCATTTGTTGTTCACTAATTTGGGGATTGATTTGGGGGATACTTGGGATGTTGATCTTCACTTAGGGGTTGGTCAGTAT
>Ga0222637_1001062_pt1 | contig 10216 bp, 10 predicted proteins | sample AntAcemetagen143_FD_181149 | JGI IMG/M metagenome (GOLD analysis project Ga0222637, IMG submission 181149) | Saline water microbial communities from Ace Lake, Antarctica - #143 | ecosystem: Environmental > Aquatic > Non-marine Saline and Alkaline > Saline | place: Antarctica: Ace Lake...
CTTTTGAGAAGCCTTCGGCCTGATTTAGATGAAAGAAGAAAATCCTGAGAAATAGATACACCTTTGGTTAAAGGTAAAAAGGCATCTTTATCTTGAAAAGGAGTATTCTCAACATGTTTCCTGAAAATAATAGCATCAAGCATAGAGTCTGTAAGATAACTAGCCTCGTTATTATCCTCCATTGCTGCCCGTGACCAGTTAGCACTGCCTAAAAATAGATATTTATCGTCAATGGCAATACCCTTTATATGCAAAAGTTGTTTTGGGGTGTCAAAATACACGGCAATATTATTTTCTTTTAGCTTTTTATAGGCAAGACGGCTTGCTTTAAGCTTTGAGTTCTCCAGAAGTACTTTAACAGAAACCCCGCGGTTTTTAGCATCTATAAGATCATTAACCAGCTGATTAATAGGGCCTTCTCCCTTAGGCTCCAAAATAATAAAATACATAGCAATGGTAATCGATTTTTTAGCATGGGTTAGATGTTTATGAAGAGCTTCCTGATACTCCTTCCCAAAAAGCACTTCGGCAGAGGCATTTAGTGGTAGGAATATGATTACGAGAGAAATAGTGAGTGTTAAAAGTGTATTTTTGATAGTTTTCATTTTTAAAGGGAGTTGACCCCTTTTTAATTTTACACGGGACTATTTATATAGCTAATATATATCATAAAAATTAAATCAAATTAATAAAATTATTCCTTAGTTTTAGTGAATGAATTAACCGATAAAGGGTAAGTGTTGTTAGAAAAATATAGCTCAATTTCCTGATATCGGTCTTTTTGCGCGCAAGCTTTAGCGAAGTTTCTGTGAAATTCCGGGAATTTACCAGGTCCGTTTATAAGAATAAGCCTAGTGCGTCTCCTTGTATCTATATCATTATGAGAAAAAAGCATAGCTAATCCCTTTTTGTGCTCCTCAACCCAATTACAGTAATCTAATCCCTGAAAGATTGCGCTCTGCAATCGCTTATTGGTCATTTTTTCATACTTAAGTTCTATAACCGTGAGCCAGCGTCTTTTTCTTTCAAGTGCTAAAACATCTATCATTTCCGATTTGGTTGTACCTTCACCGGCTGGAACCTCGCAATCAAGAACGTGATACTTCTTTCCATTAAGTTCACCGCCTGATTTGAAGTATCGAACAATAGAAGCATGAAAATCGTCTACTTCGTTTCGGATAGTCGGGTTTTCGGTTAGATGCTTTTCACAATGCTCATCGTACCTTTTGAATCTTCTTTCCAGTGAACTAAAACGATTTACATTAATAAATTGAAGAAGCCTAAGATCTGAAACTACAGCATTGAAAAGACGCATCTTTCGCAAAAATACCTCATCAAAAGAATGTCCCAATATAAGCAAGGGGGTATTTCTATCGCCTTTGGATATTTTGTGCCAAAACTTAAAAACTAAAGGTAATAATTCGGTCTGAAGCGGGGTAGGTAAATCTCGAAGGTCTTTTCCGGAACCTCCATATCCGATAATCACGACTCTACGCTTCTGATTTTTTTCTTTGATAATACCCTGGCAGAACTTAAGATGGTTGTTAATTTTACTTGATTCTATCTTAAGGTCTAACGTACCCTTTAAATAATTAATGATATAATCAACAAACTCATATCTTTCTAAGACCCTTACATTAAATCTTTGTCTTTTCTTTTTCTCTGACATCAGCTAAATCCTGCCCATATGTCGAGCTATCGCGCCGGGTAAATCCTTTCGTTTTAATTCTTTTACGACTTTTTTCCAGTTACACCCGTTAATGGCTCGATCATCTATATATACGTGAGCCACAAACTTTTCCATTTCAATATGATGATAAGGAAAACCATACTTTTTAAGCCATTTTTCTGTTATTTTTTTACAGCAGCTATTCCGCGAGGTGTAAAAAACAATCGTATGACCTTGCTTGTATAACTTTTTAACCGATTGCAAAGCATTTTTAATCGGCTTTGCTTCCATTAGCCCGCTTGGGCTGCCATTTACCCTTGTAAAATTAACTTCAGACCAATCTGCTATTGTACCATCTATATCAATGGCAATTGTTAATTTTTTGCCTAGTGGTAAAAACTTCATTTTTTGTTCCTTACTTAATTACTTAAAATAGAAGCGTTCCCTATTCCATTATTTCGCTAACAGCATTTCGATAGTTGCAATAATCACAATCTTTATCCGCCGACGGAATTTGATCTTGCTGTAAGCAAGCATGGATTTCTTTTATTTTATCTTCAACCCAGTTGTCATCCCCTTCGTAAGCAATTAGGGTTAGATCAAATTCAAGTTTTCCATCAAACTTGTCTATGTCAGTTCTTCCGTTACAATAGACGAAATAGCCGGTATTTGATACTTTAAGCTCATTTCTGCGCAATAGCCATTGATATACTTCCATTTGACGTTTATAGCTATTTTGCCAATCCTTATTAAGTTCGGTTATCTCTTCATTCTTGCTGGTTGCCTTGTAATCGACAACAATGTATTCACCTGCAGGATTTTGCCAAAGGTCATCAATAGCACCGGTAATAATAAAATTAGTTGGTTTGTGTAAATATTGCACACCTTTAAAATTTTCTCGCCATTGGTTAAGTTGTTCATGTGCGATAGGAATAGCATCTACACCATATTTCTTCATTAAGGGATGTGCTTTTCCATCTTGTCTCAGTAGATCAAATTCTTTTTTGAGTAAAGCATCAACCGCGCTATTTAATGCAAAAGGAAATCCCGGAGGCCTGCCTATTCCCAATCGCCTATCCAGATAAAAACAGCGTGGGCAATTAATATAAAGATCTATCTTTGACCGGCTTACCTTAAAGGGTTCCGAACTGTTGGGATCATATAAATTTCGTGTACGTTTTGGGTTGTAGTATTGGGACATTTTTATATTTGTTTTTCAAGAAAAGGGAGTTGATAATATGAGATATAAACCTATTTTATAAAAGTAGGCGGTTCCTCAGAACGCTGGTACAACAGGGTACCACGTTAATTGAAGGAGGTAACCGCCATGAATTACGTAGGAGTCGATTTACACAAAGAACGTTCTTGGTTTTATATTATGAATGAACAAGGTAAAAAAATATCTAGTAAGAGTATATCAAACGAATTAGGAGTGTTAAAGGAATATTTTCAAAGCATCACTAAACCCTTCACCTTGGCTGTTGAAGCAACCTATAACTGGTATTTCTTCGTTGATTTAGCCGAAGAATATGCTGATAAAGTTTATCTTGCTAACTCTTACGAGCTTAAAGCTTTCGCTAAACGTAACAAAAAGACTGATAAAATAGATGCTAGGCTTATAGCTGATATCCTGCGTAAAGGTTATTTGCCATCAGTACACATTGCCGATAAAGAAACTCGTGAGCTCAAAGAGTCTTTACGTTATCGAATGAATCTCATCAAAGATAGGTCTAAGGCAATCTTTAGGCTAAAGGCTTTATTGGATAAATTAGGAATGCAAGCAACTGGTGATTTCACAACGAATAAAGCGCTTGATAATATCGACTTTACTTCTATACCTACCGGATACCATTCATTGGTTAATAAATATATTGAACAATTGAAATGGTACTGGGAGAAACTATGGGGCTATCGTAAAAATTTAGAAAAACGATTAATAACGGATCAGGATATACTTAATTTAATATCTATTCCCGGAATTGGCTTCTTTAGCGCAGCATTAATAAAAACTGAAATTGCAGACATATCTCGATTTAAAAATTTTAATAGATTATGTTCTTATGCCGGCCTTGCCCCCAGTGTACACCAAAGTGCTAATACTTGCAGACGTGGCCCGCTTAGTAAAAACAGATGTAAAAATCTCCAATGGATATTGCTTGAAAATTCTATACATTTCATACATGCTATGCCTAGTATTGCTAAAAAACATGAGCGAATAAAACAAAGGAAAAGTTATAATACGGCAAAGGTAGCGTGTGCAAGAGATATGCTTAAAGCCGTATATCATGTTTTAAAAGATAAAAGAAAGTTCTTTATAAAGAAGAATGATGTTATCCGGACACACGCGATTTCTGCGCTCTCTGGGGTCTGAAGTGCCATTAAGGCAGCTTCGTGGAGTTGATTAGCGGGGAATCGTTTCCGATATTATCATGCTGGTTGATAATAATTCAACGCAGCCAATAGGTGACTGAAGTTCGGTATATTCCGAAGCTTCTTAAGATAATAAGTTGTGTTCTGTTTTTTATATGTTTGATTTTTGGAGAATAATTAATTTTTAATGGGGGACCTTTATCCTTACTTGACTTTTATATCAATAGGTGACTCCTTTTTACTATGAGGCTAGGGTGCATAAAAGTTCTATTAATCTGATTGCCAATAGTTATGAACAATTGTTAGCTCATGAGCCCAAAAACTTACATTGTCGCCTTTCCAGTTCTTGCCTATATCCCGAGCACATTTAAAAAATCCTTCCCCAGGCATGTTGATATCTTGACGAATTACAACCGCTGAAAGCATTGGGCGTTCGTTCTTGTGTTCATGATAGTTAATTTCATCGAGTATTTCTGCAATTTTATTCCTATCTGATGGATTACCCATATCTAAACCGATTATCCGACCCACGACAGCGTAGTAAGTTACTTTTTGCGTCCGTGCTATCTTTTTGAGTTCCTCGTAAATTTCTTGATTCATAAACCGCTCCTTTTTATCCTTCTCATCAATTTGATACAAGATCTTACCAGACGCTTTAGCTAAATCTTTTCCTTCAAACTACAAAATTAAGAAACACAACATCTAATTTTCATCAGGACACATCTTACTCAAAAAATCTAATCTAGCAAAGCATTTTTTAGTCAAATTCAAGATTTTTCTTCAGAAAACGGCCTTAAAGAACAGTGATTTTCCGAAATCCGCCAAAAAACCCAAGCCTAGTAAGGCAAATTTAAACGGGATGTATCCTGGAATAATTTTCGAGTGATTTTAGATAAAGTTTTAAAGATATTTTGCATTACTGATTCGATTTTCTGCTATTACTTATTTCAAATTCATAAAATTTTGAAGTTTTCGTATCGCAAAAATTACGGATATACTTTAGATTGCAGTATTAGGACATTTTTTTATTTACTTTTTAAGAAAAGGTGCCCCCTTTATACCGCAATGTGCTCATATTTTTCACCTTCATATAAAATATACATCATGCATTGTCAAATTTATTTTTAACAATTCTTCGATTACCTTTATTATTGCGGTCTATTTTTCTCGAACTTTTATTGAAAATTACCCTATGTTCTCTAGCCATACGTTCCATATCTTTTTTAGTCGTGTTTTTAGCAATTCTTAAATTATTTTTGGCCATTTTGTAGTCAGGCTTAATTTCCAAAGCTTTTTTAAAACACTCTATAGACTTTTTTTTATCTAAAAGCAAACCATGCGCAAGCCCCATATTGCACCAGACAACATGATTTTTGGAATTTAAAACGCAATAAGCCTTATAGGCTTCTATAGCGTCAGCAGGTTTGTTTTTCTTAAGGCATTCCATGCCTTTATAAAATAGATCCTCAGCTTGCTTTAGAATATCAGCGCCTGGTTCAAGCTTATTAAACTCAGCCAAAAACCCTACTTTTTTGCAAGGATTTCCTAAGTTTTGGCGCTCTTCCAAAATCGCCTCTACAGGAGTTTTTCCCCCTAATTCTTCTTTTGGCGAATTAAGCCATTCATCATTTACTTTGTCAGCTTTAGCTTCAAGCTTTTTAATATCCTTATAGTTATCAGGATTAACTTTTGACTGCATATAGCCCATACAAGCATGGATAAGCACATTTTCTGTAGGCCCTATTATTGATGAAGGATCATTCTTGGCAATAAAACTATTCCATAAATCAATAAAAGCTTGGGATAATTCTTGAGAATTAAATTCGGGGAAAGGTTTTATTTTGTTAAAAACATCCTTAATAATATCACTATTTCTACCTTTAATTTTTGCTCGTTTTTCAAGTTTATTTATCATTTGTTCAATATATTTTGGCTCAAGATCTGCTTCCCGGCAAAAAAGCTTTAATCGTTCTTCCGGAGGAAGTTTTTCTCTCTGTTCTTGAGCGAAAAACATTTTACAAATGTCTAAGGGGTTAAGAGATGATTTTCCTTGTGGTGTTTTATGACTTTTAAAAAATAGCTTAGTCATTGAAGCGGTTTTCTCCGGAAAAACATGGCCTATTCCCGTTAGAATATAATAGCCATGGATAGGTAGCACTCTTAATAGAACGATTTCTCCTTTTTGGATATTTTTTGTAAAAGTCGTATCTTTAACATTGTATTCTTTACCGTTAGTCAAATCATTAATAATTGCTTCTTTGCCAATTCGTAAAGCTTTTACTTCAAAAACACTATAAGCATTACTCAAAAAACCTCTATAAATAGCTTTAATTTTTTCATCTAACGGTTCATTGTCTAAGAAATACCTCAAAAGATTCTTTGAAAGCGCATCACTTTTGCAGTCAAAAATAAACCAATCAAATAATATACGCTTTTTCTCCCCTTCATCCATATTCAAAGTTTCAAAAATACGTGATTTTTCATCTAATTCAGCTGCAACGTCTTTGTGATTCCTCACAAATTCAGAAATTCGAGAGTAAAATTCAGCCATTATGTCTTGGTAATTAAATTCATCCATAGTTCTGCTTGTTCTTTACCGTATATGTTTAATTATTTAACCTTAACACAAGTATTGTCATTTCTTTAATTATAATATTAATTATTATAATTGCGGAAGTGGTACAATTTTATATACATTAGCTTTTCTATCAGAGAAATTAGGCGGGGTTGGTCTATCTCTGGTAATTTCAATTATGCCCTTCTCCTCTAACTCTAACAAGCCTAAAGAAATGGTCGTATCGCTTATGCCGTAGAGTTTTGCCATATCTTTTTGACTGCGAAACCAAAAAGGATAACGCGTAGAGCGAGCAGCTTCATATAAGCAAATCAAATACATATATTTTGCCCGCATCGAAAGATGATTAGGATATTCATATTGCCAATATTCAAACGGCATTATGATAGATGTTTTACCCTTAAGGGGCTTTAAAGTAACTATATCCTTCTCATAGTTAATAAGCTCGTATTTCTCAAGACGTATAAGCGAGCGATGTATTCTTTCATAAAAATAATGATGTTGATTACGATATTTGCCTAAATCTTTCGGGGCAGTATAACCCATATCTTTAGCTAAAGAATCATAATTAACAGCAATGGTATCTTTTTTCTCTTTTTGCTGTATCTTGAGTAATAATAAGTAAAGATCAAGCTGTTTTGTAGCTTGGCTTTTGAGAAGCCTGCGACCTGATTTAGATGAAAGAAGAAAATCCTGAGAAATAGATACACCTTCGGTCAAAGGCAAGAATGCATCTTTATCCTGAAAAGGAGTGTTCTCAATATGTTTTCTGAGAGCAATGGCATTAAGTGCAGAATCCGCAAGATAACCACCCTCATTATTGTCTTCCATCGCTGCTCGTGACCAGTTAGCACTACCTAAAAATAGATATCTATCGTCAATAGCTATACCCTTTATATGCAAAAGTTGCTTTGGGGTGTCAAAATATACCGCGATATCATTTTCTTTTAGCTTTTTATAGGCAAGACGGCTTGCCTTAAGCTTTGAGTCCTCGAGAAGTACCTTGACTGAAACTCCACGGTTTATAGCATCTACAAGGTCATTAACCAGCTCATTGATAGGGCCTTCCCCCTTAGGCTCTAAAATAATAAAATACATCGCAATAGTAATCGACTTTTCAGCCTGGGTTAGGTGTTCATGAAGGGCTTTCTGATAATCTCCCCCAAAAAGCACCTCAGCAGAGGCCTTTAGTGGTAGAAGTAAGATTATGAAGGAAATGAGGAAGGCTAAGGGTAATTTTTTGATGTTTTGCATAACATCTATAATTTGCTGCCCAAAATTTTCACAAAATGAGATGCTGAAATAATGGGAATTTTTTTAATTTTCTTAATGCTTAAAAGATGGGCATCACCAGCAACAATATAATCTACATCTCCTGCTATTGCGCAATCAAGAAATTTATTATTAGGGGGATAATCTTGAATTATGTTCAGTTTCGGAATTTCTGAAAGAATTGCAGCCTCAGATTCTAAAAGTGAGATTAAATCTTCTATATCTGCTTCTGTTAGGTTATACTTTCCTCTTATCTGTTGATAAATTAACACTCTTTCGATTTCGCCGACAATATCAGTTGAAGATATTAAAATATAATGATTTCTTTTCCATGCTGTCAGCAGTAAAGCACAAATCCCTTTCTTTGTAAGGATTGCTTGTACAAATAATTTTGTGTCGAAGACGATTCTAAGCACGCTTCGGCCTTCTTATTTCAGTGATAGCCTTTGTGACGTCATCGTCTACTTCATGATCTGATGCTATCGGAAGACTTTTCCTGATGCGATCAAGGACTTCAAAATGTTCGTCCCGCGCCTGAATAAATCGTTTATATTGCATTGCGTTAATGATTACAACCATATCGATTCCTGATTTTTGCACAATGAAATTTTCATTTGAATTAAAAGCCCTTTTCATTATTTCTCCAAAATGCGTCCGTGCTTCAAGAGCCGGGATGACACTTGCTCCCATTTTTGAACTTTTACGTTTAGTCTTTGAACCATTTTTTGTTTTCATCATAACTCCCTTATAATTACCATTAATTAGCACTAATTAGTTCTAATTAAAGTATACAATATAAATCGGAGAATGTCAAGGTTTGCAAGGGTTTTTAGAAAAACTTTTTATTGTTGAAAATCGAAAAACACAATACTTAATTACTTAAAATAGAAGCGTCCCTTTTTTCACTGTATTGCCCCAATTGATCTTCCTTCTCTTACCATCTTTTGCTAGTAATCCAAGCGGGGTACAAATTGTACCCCAGTAGGAATTAAGCTTAAGGTCTCGCTGGCGGACTCGTTTGATATATTGCTTTGGATCGGAACTATCCGTGAGAGCTTCTATCATATCAGTCACCGAAAACTACCACCCATCATCATGGATTACTCTTCTTATCCACTTTCCCTTAAAAACGGTTAGTTTATGAACCGTTTCAACTTCATTAGTTTTTTTCTTCTTTGGCATATATTACCTTTCTTGATTATTTAAAAATAGAACTGTCTTTTTTTAGTATAAGGCTAAAGCACGCACTTTTCCGCGTCCTTTAAGATTTTAACATTGTTAAACAAGTCTGGATATTTAGATGCCTCAAAAGTATGAATTGGAATTAAAACTTTAGGGTTTAAAGCTTTAGCAAAGGCTTTTAAGTCTTCTACTGTAGCATGGCCACTTGTGTGAATTTGTTCTATTTCTATTTCTTTATCTGCACAATATTGTTTAAATCTATCATTCAAATACCCTTCCCACATTGAATAGATTATCTTAGACCCTTTAATATTTTTTATGCTTTTAACAAACAAAGGAAATACTGAATTATCTCTAGCTAACATAAGTATTTTATCTTTATTTCTATTTATTTCAAACATATCAATCTTTTTTGTATTATAAAAGTATAGTAATTTATCAGATACCTTCTCTGCCAATGTATCAGCGTGGCTTTTTATGAATTTTACCCTTACATTACGCCAGTTGAATTGAGGTATATTTTTTGATACCGTTCTAAGCTTATCTAATATATAGGCTGTATAAATGTCTACGACAAGGATATGACCTGTTTTAAGACAAGCCCTATAAGCTGAAACAATTCTGTCGATATTTTGAGATGAGACAAAAAGAAAAGTTATATTAGAAGAGTTTTTAAGAATCTTTTCAATCCGTTCCTCAACAGCATTTTCATCATTATATAATTGTTTGCCACGGCCAAGCATGGAGCCTTCCATAAGCAAATAGTCTATATTCTTAGGCGGTTTTGCAATCATTCGATCAAATAAAACATTTTTTCGGCCATGACCTCTAAAATCACCGGAATAAAATATTTTTTTGCCTTCAGCTTCAATTAAGAAAGCACGAGCATCAAAAGCCGAATGATCTACCAGATATGAATAAATCTTGAAGTCTCCTACAACAAAACTTTTAATTTTATCAATAGCGCTTATATTAAGTTCCCCTATTTTATGAGGAATAAAAATATTGGATATTTCAACCAATACCTTAGCGCCCTTACTCATATAAATTGGAATGTCCGGATGAACATATCTGAGCAAGCCGTAGTGATCGAGATGGGAATGTGATATAAGGATGGCATCTATTGCTTTTGTCTCATCTTTATATAG
>Ga0222637_1001071_pt1 | contig 10155 bp, 13 predicted proteins | sample AntAcemetagen143_FD_181149 | JGI IMG/M metagenome (GOLD analysis project Ga0222637, IMG submission 181149) | Saline water microbial communities from Ace Lake, Antarctica - #143 | ecosystem: Environmental > Aquatic > Non-marine Saline and Alkaline > Saline | place: Antarctica: Ace Lake...
TTATTGTTCTCATAGTAACTGGGGTTGGTACTTGGTATTTTTTAAAATCATGTAGAGATACTTTAGCTGATATGAAAAAAGAGAAACATAAAAAGAAATATTTATATGAATTGGAGAATTAATAGTGGTTATGTCTAATTTAAGGGACTTATGATATTTTTTATCTCCTGTGTCGCATGAGGGACTTCTTGTTTAATTTCTTGAACATTTTGGCTTAACATTCCTAACCATCTGTTTTGATTTGGGACTACCAAACCAACTCTTTCTGCTGGTGTTTGTTTATCCTTTACTCCTTTTCTTACAAAGTTATGAAACACTTTAAAGCCATCTGCGTAAGTTTGAACTTCCTTAACTCCCCTACGAACTTTAAGCATTTCTTTTTGATGAGTGTGTAAGTTTTCTACTGCGTTATTATTAACCTGTTTTCTTTTTCCTACGATTGAGGTATGTTTAACCTTTCTTTCATGCCCCCAATTTCTAAAAGTCTTTCTAACTCCATCTTGATAAGCCATTAATTTATCTGTAATAACTTGATAAGGTATTTTTCCGTTTTGTTTATATGCTTCTGTTAAAACTTTCTGTGCGTCTTTCTTACTTCTACCCCTACCTGAATTTACAGAAGCAAGAAGAAATTTAGATTTGTTATCAAGAACATTCCATAAGTAATCAAATTCTTTATTCATGTTTGCTTTATTCTTTCTATCAATTCCCCTATTGGTTAAAACCATTGTTTCGTCTGCATTCCAAACACCCTTAATATTTGGTTGGATTGTTTTAGAGTAATTTTCCATAACCTTACTAAATTTCAAAACCCATCTTCTTATTGTTTCATGGTGTAAATCTACATTATAGAATTGTTTAAATTGGTCTGAAATATCCCTATAAGATAATCCTTTGTAATAGCAATCCATAGCCAATGTAACGAACTTATAATTAACTTTAAGGTGTTTGATTGGTTCTAAAGTAAATCTCTTTTTACAATCATTACAGCCATATCTTTGAACTTGCTTTAATTTTGTTTTTCTTATTCCTCGTTTAATTAAATTAGTAGATTGACAATGAGGGCATAAAGGTTTATTCTCTTGGGAGTTTAAAACAAAAACTTCTTCTTGTTTGTTAATTACTTGTTTAAGTTTATTGTATAAAATTATTGTCTGAATATGCTTACAATATCTTCCATGTCCTTTACATCTTTCTTGATAATCTAAACACTCACAAGAAAAAGTATCGTTATAAGTTACTTTGTATTTTCTATCTGAATTTTGGGATTGAATTAAAAAAGTGTTTTCGTCTATTATTTGAGGTTCAGATATTTCTAAGATTTGTTTTGCTCTTGCCTTTCTTGTTTCTGAAAATTGTTTTATTGTTTGTGTTTCCATAATATATTTAGGTATCTAACCTTTATATATGTTTCGGTATCTAAAATTATATCTTCCATAATAGAAATGTTTATAAACATTAGGTATCTAATAAACATATGAAATTATTAAGCCAAATATCAAGAAGAGTGGGGGATACTGAATATGAAAAAACTTGGGTTGTAATACCTCAGAAAGTTTTAGAAATTCTTAAATGGAAAAAAGGTCAAGAGTTAGACACAGAGATTAAGAATGGAAAATTGATTATTAAGATTAAAAAAGAGTTGAAGAAAAAGTAAATTTGTCGTAATTTAAAAGGAATTGCATTCCTTTAAGTATGGTTAAAAACATACAAACGCATATGGTAAATGAAGCAAAGAATGAAATACTTATAAGAAATATATTAAATAAATATAAAGATGTTTTTGAAGAAGCTGATGAAAATAATTTTGTTATTGTTGAAGAAAAGAAATCTGATAATCCTATCATTGATAAATTATTAAAAACTGCTTCAAAAAGAGGGAGTGGTGGGGGCTATCCTGAATTTATAATTTCTTTTCCAAATAGTGATTTATTAATTGTTATTGAATGTAAGGCAGATGTTAGAAAACATAAAAGTAAAACTCTAAAAAATTATAAAGATTATGCTGTTGATGGGGCTTTATTATATTCTTCTTATTTAGCAAAAGAATTTAATGTTATTTCTATTGGAAGTTCAGGAGAAACACAACAAGAATTTACTATTGATACATTCTTACAAGTTAAGGGAGAAAAGACAGCAAGAGATTTAGGAATAAAAAAAGTTTATGATTTTGATAGTTATATTAATTTACTTAAAGAAGATAAGGTAAGAGAGAAATTTGATTTTCAAAGATTAATGGAATATTCAAGAGTTCTTAATCAAAATTTAAGGGATAATTTTGAGATTGAAGATAATTTAAAACCATTGATGGTAAGTGGAATTTTATTGGCTCTTGAAGATAAGGGTTTTTGTTTAGCATATCCAACCAAAAAGAAACCTTTAGAAATTGCAAATTTAATAATAAGAACAATTAAAGAAAGATTAGATAGAGATAATATTAAAGGAGTTAAGCAAGATACAATAGTTCAGACTTATGGATTTATGAGAAATAATACTCAAATAATAAATGATTTAGATGAACATAACAAACCAAATACAAGTTTAAAAGATTTAATCAAAGAGATTGAAAAAAAGGTAAAACCATTCCTACAAGATTATAAACAATATGATGTTATTGGAATATTCTATAATGAATTTTTAAGATATGCTGATGGAGATGGTGGTTTAGGAATTGTCTTAACACCCCAACATATAAGAGAGTTATTTGTAGAACTTGCAGAAGTAAATAAGGATAGTGTAGTCATTGATAATTGCTGTGGAACTGCAGGGTTTTTAATAAGTTCTATGAAAAGAATGGAAGATTTAGCAAAAGGAGATAAAACTAAAATTAAAGAAATACATAAAAAACAATTATTAGGAATTGAAAATAATTCTAAAATGTTCTGCCTTGCTTGTTCAAATATGATGTTAAGGGGAGATGGTAAATCTAATATAACTCAACAAAGCTGTTTTCAAATGAAAGAAGATAATATTAAAAAATTTAAACCAACTATCGCTTTTCTTAATCCTCCATATTCAAAAGATAATGGGCATAAAGAATTAGAATTTGTTTGGAATGCTTTAAATTTTTTAGAACCTCATGGAACTTGCATAGCAATAGTTCCACAATCTTGTGCTATGAATACAAAAAAGGGAAATGAAAATGTTAAAGAAAGAATACTAAAAAACCACACCTTAAAAGCAGTTATGAGTATGCCTGATAAACTATTTGAAGATAGTGAAAAAAGTTCTGTCACTTGTGTTATGGTTTTTGAAGCCCACAAACAACACACAGAAAATACTAAAACTTGGTTTGGATATTGGAAAGAAGATAAATTTATCAAAGTTAGACCATATGGGAGAATAGATTATAGACATCTTTATCAAGACAAAATAAAAAAATATTGGTTAGATAGTTATTTTGGAAAAAAAGAAATTGATGGATTTTCAATATTAAAAAATGTTGGTGGAAGTGATGAGTGGTTAGTTGAACCATATATTGATACAGATTTTAAAAATCTTAAAGACAAAGGTTTTGAAGATACTTTGAGAGAATATTCTACTTTCCTATATTATAATAAATTAATAGATAAAGTTTCAATGGAAAGTTTTAATAAAGAAAATTTAAAGATAGATTTTAGTAAATGGAAAAATGTTAGATTAGGTTTTGATAATGAAGATGAAGAAAAACAATTTTTGTTTAAAGTTCTTGGCTCAAAAACAACAGATAAAAAGATTCTTGATGATAACCATAAAAATGGAGAATTAAAATATCCTTTTGTAACAACACAGGCAAGTAATAATGGAGTTCGTGATTGGTATAATAATTTTACAGATGAGGGAAATATTTTAGTCCTTGATAGTGCTGTTTTAGGTTTTTGTTCATACCAACCATTAAACTTTACAGCTTCCGACCATGTTGAAAAATTAATACCTAATTTTGATTTTAATGTATTCAAAGCTTTATTTTTATCTACCATAATTAATAAAGAACAATATAGATATTCTTATGGAAGAAAATTTAATCAAGATAGAATAAGAGATACAATAATTAAACTCCCTTTCAAAGATGAAAAAGTAGATTGGGAATGGATTGAGGAGTATATGAAAGGTTTAAAATACTCAAAATATTTAGAAATTTAGAAAATGGAAGTTAGTAAAATATTCTTTTTCAAGGGAACAGAGTTATTGATAAAAATAAAAAATACAAAAGACTCTGATAATTACGCTTTAAGATTATCCAAGATGACTAAATTAGGATATGCAAGAGTAAATCAATTACTTTGTATCTTTAAGAAATTAAAACTTATTGAATTTGTTAAGTTAAGCGGTAGAACTAATGGGGTTATACTTACAAAGAAAGGAAAAGAAACAGCAAATAATCTGGAGAGAATAATAAAAACATTAACTCCATAAAAGTCCCGAATGCGACAGCAAATTAAAGTCCCTTATTTGCGACATAACCATTAATAGTTAAGTTTATAAACACATAATTATTATATATGTTAATGGAAATTGGTGATGCTACTCCTCGTTGTGAAAAGTGTAATTCTACTCAAACTTATGTTAGAAGAATAACTAATGAAAGAGTTTGTAGGATATGTGGGAATGTTCAACATTTAGATTCTGGTTTAGCTAATTTAGAGGTTACTGAATAATGGGAGCAATATTAGGATTTGAAACTGGAATGAGTATGCCTTCATTTGGTACAGGTCTGGGAAGTGGTAGTTGGTTTTGGGCAGTATTGTTCATCATGTTTGCAGTTGTTCTTTGTTCTGTTGCTTATTTTTTAATCCAATTATTTTCTTATAACAGAAAGATTGTTGTTTTTGAAAACATTGCTGGGCAAGGATTCCAACCAGTGTATAAGGATTCAGCGAAGCTGGTTAAGTTAGGGGATGGTGGTGAAGAACTATTGTACCTTAGAAAGAAGAAAGTTTATAGAACGGCCTATGGTAGAAAAATGGGTAAGAATGTTTATTGGTTTGTAATTGGCCAAGATGGTTATTGGTATAATTCTATCCTTGGGGATTTAGATGCTAAGATGGGTATGTTAGATATTGAACCAATAGATAGAGATATGAGATATATGCATGTGGCTGTTAGAAAGAATATTACAGAAAGATATAGGAAGATTGGGTTCATGGAGAAACATGGATTGATGATCCTTTCAATGATATTTCTAATTGTAATGATTGGGGGTATATGGTTTATCGTGGATAAAATGGCAGAAACTGCTGCAATCACTGGAGATAATATTAAAGCATCAACTGCGGTTGTAGATGCTGCTGCAAAGTTATTACAGGGTATTGGTAATGTTAATGGGGGGGGAACTGGAATAATTCCTGCTGGAGCATGATAACTAAAATTTGTTTTAGATGTAAAAAAGAAATATCTAATTTTGAAGATTTCTTTTCTTTCAATGAGTTTCATGATAAGAAAATAATCAATGTGGATTATTGCCATAAAGAATGTTGGGATAGTTTAAAAAAAGGAATGTCAAATACAGATGAAGCAATGGGTGTAGTTAGAGGATTAAAAAATAAACTTGTAGATATGGGAATGTTAGATAGGGTGGTGAATATATGATTATAGAAGGAATATCAATTTGTTTAATTATTGCTTTCCTTTTTTATATTATATTGGATTGGAAAGAAAAAAGAAATACTAAAAAATTATTTAAAAATTATGATGTCAACGAAGATAAAAGCAAACAAGGAGAACTCAGAAAATCAGGAAAGCACAGAGGAACAGAATCTAGAATTGGAAAACAATATTCTTCAGATGATGCAGAACCTGAGAGAGAAAGGTTATTACAACTACCAGAAACTACTTCTGATGGAGAGAGCAACTCTAGCACAGGAAAGACAAGCAAAGGCCTTAGAGGAATCTTTAGAAAGCTCAGAAGAAACAAATGAAGAGTTGGATGTATAAAGTACTCTATGCTTTTGGTATAGGGTTAATAATAACTTCAGGAGTTGTAGCTGTGCAAGTTTACTATAATGAGAAACATGGTGAATGTATTTCTGATCCATTGGTTTATGCTTCAAAGTTATATGAAGAAAGAACTGGTTACCCTATTATAGGAACTGTTACATTTGTTGGGGAAAATATCCACTCACCTATTATTACTTTTAATTCTTATGGGGTATCTGTTTCTGATCCTAACAATCCCACGGGATTATTTTCTCTTAACCTTTCTAATTAGATTGTGTTTGTTCTCAACCACATAACAATCCTTAAATGTATGGTGGCAAACCATTAAAGATGTGATGAATGATGCAATGCACCCTATTATAAGGGCCAGGATTGGATGGTTGGGTATATTATAGGGCATTTGGTTGGTTGTTTGGTTCTTCATCAACATTAATATCATCTATCCCCTCCACCACCCCACCATTATCCTTTACAATAAGATTATTAATTATTTCCGGCGGTTTGTCCGTGGCTTCATTAGAAAACACCCCCCTGTTCTCCTTGTCTTTAGAAACCCACCTTTGTGCTGTCCTTTCTGAAACGACAAAAGCTTCAGCTAATCTTTTCTGTGCAACTTCAGGTAATAAACTATTAATTTCACAAAATATCTTCTGCTTTATTTCTTTTTCAGTTGGTGGCTTTACCTCCCCCTCCTCAAACTTAGTTAAATCATCTAACTTCTTCTTTCTATATGCTTCCTCTCCAACAGCATATCCATCTGTGAATGAACCACTGAAGTTTGCTTTAGCAGTGTTATAATCATAAGTTTTCTTCCCCTTTAAGTAAAGTAATCTCTTTCTATCAAAATTATAGAAGTCAAAGAATCCCCTTTGGAATTCACCAACAAATTTAACATCAACTGCAAACACAGAACGAGATATTGCATAACCAGTATTTAATTGAAAGAAATTAGGAATAATTACTAAGATGAATAAGTTTAACTGCCTACATTTTCTAAAGAATTGCCTTAATGTCATACCAAGTTCACTCCAGTAATGTGCATCTTCCCATTCATCTAAGATTATACAAGAGTATTTTGGGAGAGAGAAAGCAGTATCAATTAAATCCTTTGGCCTAAATACTATATTCTTTTCTGTAAAAGGAATATCTAATCCATGTTTTTTATTAACTAATTCTGTATAGCACTCTCCAATGGTTTGCATAAACACACTCTTTCCAGTACCAACTTCCAATGTAGAAGAAAAACCAACCCCTAAGAAAGTCATATCATCTACAATCTTCTTTGCAAGTATTTCTAAGTTAGCATAAAGAGTTCCATCAATATATTTTCCAGGAGATTGTTGCTTCTTAAAACTACCCATTGGATATTTTTCAATACAGTATTTCATTTTAGTTTTGTGCTATTGCTCTTGTAGGGTCTTTTTTACTTGGGTTACCAAACTCATGAACATCCATTAATCTTTCTATTTCCCACCTATAATTAAATAACAGATCACTAAGTTCATCTTTATTCTTAGTATAAATTGTCATGGTTTTTTTGTTTCTTGCATCTATGTTTGTTTTAAATATTGGATTATTTAATAAGAATTTCCTAATCTTTTTTCTTTGTTCTTTTATATCTATTGATTCTTTTGTAGTAAGTTTAGCGGAGATGGTTGAAAGAACAGAAGTTAAACTTGCAAATATTAAATCATAATGGTATGAATTTATTTCATAGTTAAACATAAATATATCAACACTTAATCTATCAACTAATCCTAACATATCATCTATTCTCTTTTGTTGGAAAAATGCTTGGTTGAATTCTGCTTTTTCTCCGCCATGTTCATCACCCATTATATATATAATAATTATATGTTTAAATACCTTTCTAATAGAAACTTATATAAATACCAATATGTTCATTGTAACACTGTAACATGGAATATTTAAAAATAACTTTGGCTATTTGTTTTGCTATTGTTTTAATTGGAAGTGTTGGTTTGTATAATTATAAAAAAGATATTATAACTTCAGGTAATCTTGAAATAGATTCAGGTAATTTAAAATCTATTTCTGATGAAATGCCTGAAGGATATTTTCAAGTATGTTCAATAAAAGATAAAGAGTGTGGTATATTTCTTAAAAGGAATCTGCCTAAGGGTGGATGATTAAATGGTTAATTCTACACAAAAATTTCTAAGGGGTGGTGGTACAAAAGTTATTACTAATAAATCAGAAATAAAAAAAGTAGTTATTAAAGATTTAAGAAGATCAACTGGTGGAGGTTCTTCTAGTAGTTCTTCTAGTAGTTCTTCTGGCGATGGAGGTGCAGCAGCAAGGGCAGCAGAAGCAGCAAGAGTAGCAGAAACAGCAAGACAAGCAGATATAGAAAGAGCTGCAAGACAAGATAGGGCAAGACAAGATGCAGCAGTTGCAGCAGAACAAAAGAAGCAAGTAGAAATAAGAGCAGTTCAAAGAAGAGAAGAAAAATCATTAGCAACCATAAGTGCAGTAGAAAAGAGAACAGATTTTAAAGAAAGGCCTTTAGCATCTTTTCAAAGATTACAAAGTAAAGCAACTACACAATCACAAAGAACAAGAGGACAAAAAGGTTTAGCACCTTTTAAAGCTGGTGCAATTTCAACAGCTTTAGGTTTTGCTTCACCATTTGTTCATCTAACAAGTGCAGCAATTAATCCAATAGATACTGCAACAGCATTAAAAGGTTCTCTTAGTGATCCAAAAGGAACTGGAAAAGCAATTAAAAGTTCTCTTGTAACTTCATTCCAAACAGATCCTTCTTTTGCAACTGGAGCATTATTGGGAGAGGTAGCATTATTAAAAGCACCAACAGGTATAACTAAAACAACAGATTTTGTTAGAACAGGAAGATTATCAGAAGTTCCAACTTCAAGTGTTGTAGCTCCAGAGTTTTTCAAAGGACAAACTTTTCCATTAATTAAAAAAGGACAGACAGCAGGAGAATTATTAAAAGAATTTAAAATAGAAGGTGCAGGTTTTACCGCATCTCCAAAACCATTTGCTAAAACAACAATAGCGGGAGAAGGTAGTTCAGAAATTGCAGGAGTATTTCAAGCACCAAAAGTTTCACCAAGATTTTTAAGAGTTGGTGGAGAAGAAAGACCATTATTATCATTAAGTATAACAGATACTTTAAGACCAACAGTAACGAGAACAACCCCAACAGATTTTAAATTAGCTGTGGGGGTTTCACCAAAACAATCTAAATTAGCAGGAATAAAACAATCTAAAACTTTTATTGAAACTAAAGCACCAAAAGGACAATCAACAATTCCATTTATTAAAACAGAAAAGGAAAGTATAATTACAGCGGGAACAGAATTAAAGCAAACAGGTTCAAATGTTTTCTTTGAATTTGAAGGAAGGAAAGTTCCTATAAAAGAATTTGAAGCATTGGGTGATGCAAAGAATATTGGAAAGGTTAAAGGTAGAAAAAAGATTTCTACAATAGAAGAAGTTTCTGCATCTTCAAGTAGAGGTAGAATTGGACAGCGAGGAGTAATTTCTCCATTAGAAATAGTTTCTTCTTCTAAAGGATTAAGAAGTTCTAGTAGGGGTGGAAGTTCTTCAAGAGGAGTTTCTTCTTCTGGAAGAAGCATGGCATCTTCTGGTAAGAGTGTAATTTCTAGTTCAATACCAAGTAGAATTAGTAGTTCTCCTTTAAGACCATCACCATCTTCAATAAGTTCCATACTTTCTTCAAGAGGAATAAGTTCAAGAGGAAGTTCTAGTGGTAGAGGTTCAATAAGTGGTAGGCCAATTATAACTCCAGTTGTACCAATAAAATTATCTAAACCAAAAAAACAAACAAAAGAAACTTCAGACATCTTCGGAGTATCTGTTCGTCGTCGTGGAAAGTTTAAAAGTATTGGAAAAGGATTATCTTTAAAGAAAGCATTGAGTGTTGGAAAAGGTAGAGTAGAAAAAACTCTTGCTGCTACATTTAGAATTGAAGGTAATGGAAAAGGATTAACAACACCAACAGGATTTAGAACCAAAGGAACAAAGGGTGGAACTTTATTCATTGAAAAGAGAGGAAGAAGATTAAGTACTGGTGGAGAAACCAGAGAAATATTAGCAAGTAAAAGGAGGGCATTCTAATGACACCACAAGAAGAAGAAGCAGAATACTTAGAAAACCAAGCTAAACAAATCCAAGCAGCACAAGCTAACATGGGTGTACAACAGGCACAGCAACAACAACAAGCAGTAGCGA
>Ga0222637_1001074_pt1 | contig 10149 bp, 9 predicted proteins | sample AntAcemetagen143_FD_181149 | JGI IMG/M metagenome (GOLD analysis project Ga0222637, IMG submission 181149) | Saline water microbial communities from Ace Lake, Antarctica - #143 | ecosystem: Environmental > Aquatic > Non-marine Saline and Alkaline > Saline | place: Antarctica: Ace Lake | collected...
TTGCATATTCGTTTACTTGACCTTGTAAATACGCCATTTCTCGTATTTGGGCTGTTGTGTAGGATGTTCCTTCAAAAGAAGCCAGTAGAGAATCTGCTATTTCTGGGTTTAGAGCGATTGCTCCGAGGGTGTCTGGTGTTAAAAAACTGGTGATTCTTTCGTCGGCTGTTTTTTGATTCTCTTCGACGAGGGCGATAATATCGTTTGCTACGGTGATTTCCTGTTCCAAATTAGCCACTTCTTGGGCTTGTTTTATGGTTTGGATGTTCTGCCGAGCAGAGGCGAGTTTAGCCGACGAGTTCAAGAGTTTATTTTTTGCATCAATAACTCGCGGGTCGCTTGAAATTGCTCGATCTCTAGCTGAGGCAATATTAGACTGGACTGTTTTATTTTTGAGAAGACCACTTTGGACTCCTTCGGGGCTTTCTTGAAGGAAAGAGGTGATTGGTGCGACTACATTAGCTTGTGCTGTTTCTCCCGCTGCTTCTCTTTGTTTAGCGATATTGGCGTATCCAGCCGCGATTTGACTTGTGGCATCTCGTGATAAGGCGCCTTGAGTAGATAAAATAGGGTCGAGTGAGCGAGCGGTCGCAGAGCTTGTTTCAGGAACACGCACACCTTTCTCGTTGATATATCCACCTCCAATTAAAACTTTCGCACCGCCCTGTTTTGTTTCCCACACATTCCCTAAAGCGTCTGTGTTTTGAGTTGGGGTAAAAGTAGCAGAGTCGATTGAAGCGTCTATCTTTTGTTGGATGGGGGATGTTGTTGGTCCTCCTTGAAAGATAGTCGGTGTTATTACCCCTCTAGCTGTCCCTGTGGACGCTGGGGGAGTTATTGTGGGCTTCGCAGGGTTGACTGTTTGAGCGGCGACTGCTCTAGTTTGAGCTTCGAGCTTTCTTTGCTTTTCGGCTGGGGTGAGATAAGTGAGCCGCTGTTCTCTCACCGAAGTGAGGGATGATTCTCCTATTCGTGATTGGTATAGATTAAGCATTTAGTTGTTTAATGTTTAGAGAATCTTGGAATCATCAGCGTTAACGATGACCGCCTTGAAAAACATATCTTTTGCGTATGCAGTATTAGCGCTTGCTTTTAGCTCAAAAGTAATATTTGAACCAATCGCTGGATAGATAGTTCCAGTTTTTGTATTGTATGTCGCTGATGTATCTGATGTTAGTTCGAGCGACGCTGCAGTTCCTGCAGCATCAGTATAGGAAGTTTTTAAACTAGCATTTTGACCATTATTAGAGTTTTTAAGGGCTACACTAAATGTCATATTTCCGTTGAAGTTCATTACTTTTGTAGCCCCTTTTGAAACATAGGATGTGCTGGCAGTGTCGTATTCGGTAGCATCTGTCCACAGCGTAGTTGTTGTTCCGGCTTTTACGGCGACTGGTGCTGAAACATTAGAGTGAGTATGCAGAGCGTCAGCATCACTGGCTGCACCGCCAGTTAGAGTCGTTCCGTCTGTTGGTGATATTCCAGAGAGTTCGCTATCTCTTGCGATTGTGCTTGGGATAAAACCATCTGCTATATCTCCGTCTGCATTTAAGACTGGCACTTTATTTTCATCTGCTGCTCCGCTACTTGTTTTTACGAATACATCGGTGTCAGTTGTGTCTACATTTATTGTAGCACCTGCACCAGTGATTGAGATTCCATCACCTCCTGTGAGGACTCCTACACCTGCGTTGTCGAAGTTTACCCAAGTTGTTCCGTCATTTGAGAATTGAGCTTTTCCGGTTGAGATATTATTTCTTAACCATCCGACTGTTGATCCACTTTGAGCGTGATTGATCGTGACTGTCGAATCTGTATTTGTTCCGATGGTGAATAAAAGACTTCCGTTTGAGATAGTCCCGAGGATGGCTTGTGCTAGATATTTCAAATGATAATTCGAGACGACTGGATAAATCTTCGTTCCGGCTGGGAGGTCAAAATCATTGGCTGTGTCGGCTGTGTTGATGTCATCCGAGTCTTGTTTGAGTGGACGAGTTGTTATTACGATGTGGGTTGAGTCTGTCCATCCTCCAGCAACGATGTAGAGTTGCATATATTTTCCTGTTGGAGTCTTTGCTCCGAGGATTGCGGCTTTGGTGATGCTTCCTGTCCACGCAGAGGCGAGTACGAGGGCAGTGGAGCCTTCTAGCGAGGTTTCAGCCAGTATTGGGGCTGTTGTCTCATTTATCTCGGTGAAGTCGAAGGCGAAGTCGGGAAGGCTTGTCGGGGCGGTCATTGTGTTAGGTTAAAATATTTTGTCGTTGATTTCTCTTTTCTGCGATTGTCCCAGTGGCGTATCTGATGATGTTTTTTGCTTTGTCAGAGCCTGAGATTTTTAATAAATAAGAGTTGTATCCGTAGGCTTTTTTATGTCCAGTGGCGGGAGTCCAGATCGGTTTACCTGCCGAAGGGGTTGCGACGAAGGCATCGACTGCTAGTTCAGCTGTTCCGAGTTCGCTTTCGGTTGACAGACCTCCGGCTGATGTCCAAGTATAAGATATACCAGTTTCGACTATTTCACCACCTTCTTCCTTTATTCCTAGCACTTCCACGCTTACTGGGGCACCGTTTGAAATATCTCCACCAAGGTCAAGCTGTTTCCAGTCTTTGATTGTTTCGAGACTCCCTTCGTTCATCGGTTGGATGTATTCGTAGTCGATTGCTGCCCCCTCGTCGTCTGTTTGATCTTCGGAGAACATTTCGAGGACTCTGGGAGAAGCAGAGGCAGTTCCAAACAGTTTTTTATCTTTGGTGAAGAATGAAGAGACTCCGAAAGGTATTTCGCCCCAAATGATTTCTTTGAAAGATTGAGTATCGAACCACAAGATCAGGTTATTGATTTCGGCATTCTCTCGGAGGGTGACATAAAGTCTGTTGTCGATCGAAGACCAGGCGATGTCTGCACCAGTGAAGTCGAAGTCGGCTTTCCTGCTTCGGGCGATATTTCGTGTCAGTTCAACTCTCTCTCCGTTTAAGTTGTTGATGAGGACAAAAATTCCATTCTCATTACAAAAAGCGATTCCTTTTGGAAATGAGAGTGAATTTCTTTCACCACCATCATTAAGTTTCTCAAACATGACAGGGAAGATTTGAGTTTGAACAGCCCCGATGTCTTGTGAGCTTCTTTCAAACCCTGCATAACCACTTTCAAAGAATCCGACTAAAACATTTCCGTAGCTTTGATTTCCACCTTGATTGGACTGGAAGTTAGAAGACCCTTTTGCTTTTCCTGCGAAGGCGTAGATGATTGAATAAGCAGCTCCGAGGGTGACGACGCTCGTGTCCCAGTCTGTGAAGTCGTTTTGAGCCGTCAAAAGCAATTCGCTCTCGTTGTTGTTCGTTTTGATGGCTACAAGGCTTTTATCGAAAATAGATAATGCTTCACACTTCGGGACTGTTCCTCCACTTGCTGTGATTACGGCTGTATTTGTAAACACCAAAGCGCCGTTGGCTTTTGCGCTTCCAGTTGATGAGTCGGTGATTGTTTCGGTGGTGACGAAGATTCCGGTGATGTTGTCGAGTGTGAGCGTTCCTGTTGCTCCTGCGTCTGTGTCTGTGATGATTGTGGCAGTTGCCCCGCTTGTTCCTCCGGTGATTACTAGCCCTGCTGTGAAATTGGCAGTTTGGGTGTTGTAGAGTAGGGTCGGGAGTGTAGTCTTGTAGATCACATCTCCATAAATACCATTGCAAGAATAAATATCTGTTCCGTAGCGGACGGCATCGGTTAGGTCGGCTGTGAAGTCAGTCTTAACTGTGTTGATTGTGTCGTCATTGTGATTAAAAACAGATAGCGTTGTGCCATAAGCCAAGGCAGCAGTTGTATTTGTCCACTCTCTGAAGATTACAGGTCGTTCGATGCTTGCAACTCTTTGTCTTTGGCGGATTCCTCCTCTTTTATAGAGTTCAGTTTCTTGTCTGATAAAGTAATTCATCACCTTTTTTGCCTGTTTCGGTGAGAGGAATTGCGTTAAATACAGCTCATTTGCCCCTTTCGTGGGCATAGTTGAGCGCACCTTTTTAGAGCTTCTTCGAGATGGCTTTAAAACTGGGAACATTAACGATAAATATTAGTTCGATTCGGGAGACTAAAAACAGATGGTGTTTTGGCAAATGTGCCTAAAAGATGAGTGAGAGCTTGCGCCGCTCTTTGTCCGCTTTCGGCTTCACTCGCAGAGTCGTCTCGCCATTGATTCCAATAAATATCTGCTGCGTCTCTTGCGAACTCACGATAGCGAGCAGGGATGATTGTGTCGTCTGTCAATAAGGACAGGGTTGTGAGTGATGTGATGTATCTCAAAACAAAAACCTTTGACTGGTCTGGTGTTGGGGTGAAGTTCAAAGAGTCATCCAGCCAGTAGCCTGTTTTTTGACTTCCGAACCCAGTCTCGACGAGATTTACATTCGAATATTTGTAAGCAATGAGCGTTCCGTTTACTGTTGCCGAGCCTTCGGTCGAGCCTGTAATCACCTCGTTGTCTTCGAAAGTCCCCAATACGCTTGTGAGTATTAGGGTGCTAGATTTGACCACAGAGAGCGTCCCTGTTGCCCCGCTTGTTCCTCCGGTGATAGTTTGCCCGATGGTCGAAAAGGCGACTGTTTCGGCGTCGTAGTTCAAAGCTCCGAAATCAGTCCCTGTTTGTGTTTCGTAGACTCCACCGACTCTGATATTCTGGAAGTTAGTCGGGAGAGTGTAGTTAGCCGTGTCTGCGATTGTTTTAAAAACCGAATTAGTTAAATAGTCGTTCGGATTGATATTGACTAGTTTCGGATAGAGTGACTGATTGATAAACTCGCACCACTCGATAATTTGAGTGTCGTTTGCTCCGCCTACATTATCCTTATTATTTATAATGGAGGTTTTAATGTCTGAGATTTTGAGGAAGGTGGTCATTTTTGGATTATAATTTTGATTTGCTTTATGTCGTCGATTATTGTTTGGGTTCGTTCGTTTAGCACAGGGACGATTGACTTTAGGTCAATCACATCTTCTCTGTTGGATGAGACTTGAGCATTGACGAAGAATAATATTCCTCCAGCTAAACTGATCGCCCAGATAAACCAAGCTCTGTCTACTTTCTTTTCGACCTTTGCGTTTACCGCTTCAATTGTATTCATAATTAAACTAGTTTAGTCATTCCTTTTTTTAGACGCATTTTGCGTTTGAACCTTTTTACAGATGGTTCGGGTTTCCGTTTATGGATGATGATCTTTAGGCGAAATTTTTTATCTTTAGTCATAGATTATTCATAGACGGTTTGAACTTCAACGCTTGTTGCGTCGTGGAGGATTGAGAAATAGACATTCTGTGTCTGTACGGCTGCGAAGATAAATACTATTCCAGCTAGGATTCCAGCGAGTAAAGCTATCTTTATGATTTCGAGACATGTCTGTTGGGTCATTTATTTGATCTTACTTGTCGCTTTGAATCGTCCCCACGCTGCCATTGCGGCTGTGATGATGATGGCGAAAGCTCCGACGATCTCAGTCACATTGCCTTGATCTAGGTCGATATCCACTCCGAAAGCTTTGAGGAGTGTTATTAGTCCGAGTATCCCTCCGACGATGGAGCTTTTTATCGTGGTTGACGATAGTGCGCTTTTAGTTTCATTCATGTTAATTTGGTTAATTGTAAAATTTTTCATTTAATTAATAATTGAAATATCCATTCGCGGATTTCACCGATTTGTTTGTCGAGTAATGCGAGTGATTCTCGCTGCTCCGGTGCGTTCCCGAATGCGGTGGCGATTTTGTCCCGGGACATAGTTATGTTTTCAAGTGCTGTTTCGGCGGTGGAAAGATCATCGTCCATTTCTTGTGGAATATCGCAAAACCCTCCGATTGTTTCGTTCCAGTCGAGATTTCGTGTTGTGATCATTGTGTTTGGTTAAATAAATAATTTTTGACGATTGTTGAGACATCTTCCCCTTTATCGTTTACGAAGGTGATTTTTTCATCGTTGTCTGTGATTGACATTAGAGCTTGGAATTCATCCATTTTGAGGACTTCTATCTTTTCTTCGTTTTTGATCTTGAGGGCGAGTGGGCGGAGGTGGGCTTTGAGTCTTTTTGTGTCGCTGTCGTCGTAGGTGTCTTTGAATTTGAGCAGTGTCATTGTGTTTTTCACTTCCTTCGCTTGGACGACCTGTTCCTCGATTATGTTGTCCACACCGTTCGATGCGAGGATGTCTACGCTGGCTACTGTGCCACCGAGAGCAGTTACTGCGGTGAGGACAGAGGTCGTGATTTTAGTTTTGATATCCATTAGTTCTTGTATTCCGTAAACCCCTGATACAAGCTTATCGTATTGTCTGTTTCAGCACTAGCCCATTGAGCTGTAATCCTTATATCCATATTAGCTGTTGTGTCGATTGTTGCTATTCCAACCATTGAAGTAATATCTCCTCTGGCAGTAGCGTCTCCAACTTCTAAATGAATATGAATTGCTCTTGACCCTGACGCTCCGATAGTTCTTTGAGTAGCATTAGCATTCATATGCCAGTCTTGGTCTGTTAATTGTCTTGTGTTTGTTTCTAAAGTGGCTACTGGAGTCTCACTTGCTCCTACGTATATTCTTAGAGTAACTTCATCTCCAGCAGTTCCACTATCGTTAGTAACTATTCCATCACAATGAACTTTAAAGACATTTCCAGCTTCTAAACTATTCGCAGCGATTGGAGCAGTGTAAAGAGTTGTTTCAGTTGTTGTGTCTGCGACTGTTACTGTTGACACAATTACATCAGAAGTTCTGTCTATCGCTTTTTGTTCGTTTTGGTTTGTAATGTAAATCTTCCCATTGTAATATTCAATACTTCCTGCTTCTGGAGTTGTAAGAGCTACTCCTTCTGTTAGTTTCAGAGGGGGATTTGTAGCTGTCCCTGCTGCTAAGTGGAGTAATGCTGTCGGACTCGTTGTCCCGATGCCGACGTTGCCTGATGAATCAAGAATAGACAAAGTTGCCCCCAAAGTATCATCAATTATATTAAAATTTCCTAAGTTATCTCTGCCTAATTCCCAATAAGTTGTAGGTGAAGAAGATAAACGAAGCTGTCCACCTCCTTCAATTCCAGTTCCAAAAACTTCTAAAGCTCTTGAAGGACTCGTTGTCCCGATGCCGACGTTGCCGTTATTATCGATTCTCATTCTCTCGGTTTGAGTATTATCCCCTGTTAGAAAAACTAAAGAATTTTCAGCAGATGGACCACTTCTAATTCCACCTATTTGTGCACCGTAGCCATCAGCAGAAGAGGAGGGAAATTCAATATATGAACCAGAACCAACCGTTAAAGAACCAGTCCCCATTTTTAATAATCTTTCAAAATTAGTGGCAACAGTAGAACCAATTTGCAATTTGCTAACTGGCGCAGTCGTCCCGATGCCGACGTTGCCTGATGTTGTTATACCTCCTGTTACTTCTAAACCATCATCATCAATAGTTAAAACTGGACCCGCTCCATCTGGAAGAAACCTAAATTCGCCCTTGTCAGCAGTCGCACTTGCAGCTGCTGATACAAATTGAACATAGTTTAATGTTTGTGCACCAGAATCGAATACAGCTTGCATTGTGACCTTTTCAGTAGCTGTTGCACCTACACTTAATTCAGGATTTCCACTATTCACAGCACGATATTGGCTAAAGAGTGATCCTGCCATATTAATGTTGCCATTAACATCCAATTTATAAGATGGCGCCGTCGTCCCGATGCCGATGTTGCCGTCTTTATCAATTCTCATTGCATTAACATCTTTTGGATTAAAATCTATATATCCCCCTTCCCCAGTATATGAACCAAGAGTTTCTATTTCTAGTCCTGCACTTGAACCTTCACGAGTTAATCTAATCGAATTTTCTCTTAACTCCATATAATCTACTGTTGTTCCACTGTTATCTATTCTTAAAGTACCTTTTAAATCCAACTTCGCCCCTGGCGCAGTCGTCCCGATGCCGACGTTGCCTGTGCCTGTTATTGTGACTCTATCTGTTTCATCTGTTTGAAAAGTAAGATTTCTCGAACCTGAATTATGCCCAAAATACATTGCTGTACCATCTAACGCAATATATCCAGAATATCCCAATCCTCCTATTCCTAATTGCCCAACCGCACTGCCTGACGGCGAAATATCTGTATCGTCAAATATACTAAGCTTATTTCCCGGCTCTGTCGTCCCAATGCCGATGTTGCCGTTTCTCTCTAAAGTCATAATATCTCCGCCATCTGCTGTTCCTGAGTTAGCGTCATTTCTTGCTTGAAATATAATAGCTTCTCCATTACTTAAAATCCTCATTAACTTTTTATTTAATGCTCTGTCATTTTCATATAATAAGATTTGTGGAGCAGCTGAAGTTATTTGAAAATCTCCTAAAGGACTATCCGTCCCAATCCCGACGTTGCCGCCCACTGTCAATCCATAATTAACCGCAACAGATGCCGCTGAACCCGTGTTTAAACTTATACTACTTGCTGAATTTTGAGTAGCTGCCAATACCAACTTATTTATATTTTGTCTGTATAGTATTGTTGCTGCCAAGTTTGTCCCTGTTGGACTCCCAAACGCAATTCTTGATGAATAACCATCAGGAGATAAAATTGTTAAACCATTTCCAACCGTAGCTCCACCCTCAATTACTAAATCATTTGCTCCATCGTTTGCTGTCACTGCCCCTGCATCTGCTGAAAAAACATGTAAATGCGAGGTCGGCGCCGTCGTCCCGATGCCGACGTTGCCGGTATCCCCCTCGACCACCAATTTATCCGTATCGACGGTGAAGTCGTCGCCTGCTGCTGAACCAATTGAGACGTTGAATACTCCTCCTGTGTCCACTGTGAGAGCGCGTGAAGCTAGGAGGGTTGTTGTACCGAGGTCTATTGAGGTGCCTATGATTTTAGTAATACTCAAAGTATCTGTTCCGTCATAGGAGAAATTAGCGTTATCCTCTGTCAGTCCACTTGCTCCCTCAAACACCACACTTCCAGTTGTGAATCCTGCGTCTATTGTTCCGACTGTGATCGTTCCTGATACATCGAGATTTCCTGTGATGTCTACATCTCCGATGAATGTTGAGGTCATTATTGTGTCCCACGCTCCTCCGCTTGACTTGACTTCCATTGAGCCTGCGTTGTCTCTGAATCCGTAGCTTGTGCTTCCACAGGTTGTTTTGCTTCCTATTCCAAAACAAATATAGGCGTTTGTTTTTCCTAGTCCAATACTTGAGCCGCTTGAAGGGTAAACAAAAGAATAGCCTTTCCCCCACATTGAATTAGTTTCAGCGAATACGCTGGTTGTGAGGAGAAAAAAAGCGAGAAAGAGTGCTATTTTTTTCATTTAATCTTGTTAGCTATTGCTTCTCATTTGATTGGTTTATTGTCTGTACGATTATTTCTTAGTCGAAGAATTGAAAAAAGCTTCCTGTGTTTCCTGCTGCTGCTGCTGCGACTGTTCCCACTATTCCTGTTCCGTAAGAGGAATTACCGCCGTCGTTGTAGGCGATGACTATTTTTTTATTAGTAGAATCGTAAGTAGTTGAAATGTAGTTTGTGACAGCAGACTCAAAAATATCAGGAGCTGTAAAGGATATTCCAGTCCCAGACACCGTGCCGACTACTGTCTCGCCATAATCGTCACCGCCGTCGTCTTTATAGGCTATAACGACTTTTTGGGAATTGGCGTCGTAGGTGGCGGAGGTGTCTCTTGAGCTGGCAGAGTTCAAAACGACGGGTGTTCCGAAAGAAATGCTCGTGCCGGAGACGGTGCCGACGACGGCTGTGCCGTAACCAAAATTGCCACTATCTCGGTAGGCAATGACGACTTTTTGGGAGTTGGCGTCGTAGGTGGCGGAGGTGTCGCTTGAGATGGCAGATTCGAAAACGACGGGGGTTCCGAAAGAAATGCTCGTGCCGGAGACGGTGCCGACGACGGCTGTGCCGTAACTAGAATTGCCTTCATCTCGGTAGGCAATGACGACTTTTTGGGAATTGGCGTCGTAGGTGGCGGAGGTGTAGGCTAAGTTGGCAGATTCGAAAACGACGGGGGTTCCGAAAGAAATGCTCGTGCCGGAGACGGTGCCGACGACGGCTGTGCCATAACCAGAATTGCCTTCATCTCGGTAGGCAATGACGACTTTTTGGGAATTGGCGTCGTAGGTGGCGGAGGT